>Ga0213861_10001518_pt1 | contig 20435 bp, 18 predicted proteins | sample PICome_4_FD_160110 | JGI IMG/M metagenome (GOLD analysis project Ga0213861, IMG submission 160110) | Coastal seawater microbial communities near Pivers Island, North Carolina, United States - PICO131 | ecosystem: Environmental > Aquatic > Marine > Coastal | place: USA: North Carolina... | reverse complement strand
CCTTGCTCCGCTGCCTGTCCGGAACCCACGAACCAACCAACGGCGAGGTGACCCGCGCCCGTGGCCTGCGCATAGGGCACTTGGAACAAGACATTCCCGCAGACCTGTCAAACCTGACCCTGCATGTCCTTGTCCTGTCGGCCCTCGCCCCCGAACAGGCCGAATTCGAAGGCTGGCGGGTGGACATCGTCCTGGACGACCTGTCGATTCCACAAGAGTTGCGCGACACTCGGCTGGCCGAGCTGTCGGGCGGCTGGCAGCGGTTGGCCATGCTTGCCCAGGTCTGGGTGACCGAGCCTGATCTTCTGTTGATGGATGAGCCGACCAACCATCTGGACCTTGCCCGGATCGGCCTGTTGGAGCGTTGGATTGCCTCCTTGCCACGCGACCTTCCGATGTTGATCACCAGCCATGACCGGGCCTTTCTTGACTCGGTCACAAACCGGACCCTGTTTCTCCGGTCCGAACGGTCACGCCTGTTCCCCCTGCCTTTCAGCCACGCAAGGGTCGCGCTGGACGAGATGGACGCGGCAGACGGCCGCCAGTTCGACAACGACATGAAGAAGGCCGCACAGCTTCGTCGGCAGGCGGCCAAGCTCAAGAACATCGGGATCAACTCGGGTTCGGACCTGTTGATCACCAAGACCAAGCAGCTCAAGGACCGGGCCGCCCGGCTTGAGGATAGCGCCCGCCCGGCCCGTGCCGAACGGTCGGCCGGCGCAATCCGGTTGTCCAACAGCGGCACCCACGCAAAGGCTTTGGTCACATTCGACGATGCCGAGATCGCCACCCCCGATGGTCGGCGTCTGTTTCGAACCGGCAAGGTCTGGATCGAAAAGGGCGACCGGATCGTCCTTCTAGGCCGCAACGGGATGGGCAAGACCCGGCTTGTCACGCGACTAGCCGCCGCGCTGCAGGGTCAGGACGATCCAGCAATACGGAGCACACCGTCGGTCGTGCCCGGCTATTCCGATCAGGCCCTGTCGCAGCTTGACGCTGCGGCCACCGCTCTCGAAGCGATTACAAGCCGGTTCGATGTCGGGGACCAACGGGCGCGGGGTCATCTTGCCGGGGCGGGCATGAGCATCGACCTGCAAAACGGTCCCCTTCGCGCCCTGTCAGGGGGGCAGAAGGCCCGGCTTGCCATGTTGGTCCTGCGCCTGACTCACCCCAACTTTTACCTGCTCGACGAACCGACCAACCACCTTGATATCGAGGGGCAAGAGGCGCTCGAATCCGAATTGCTCGAACAGGGGGCGACCTGCCTTCTGGTCAGCCACGACCGGAGCTTTGTCCGCAATGTGGGCAACCGGTATTGGCAGATCGACAGGGGCAAACTGATCGAGGTCGAAGATCCGGAAGCCTTCTTTGCCGATAGCGAAAATGCTTAGGACCCGTCGACCAAGAAGGCCACTTCGTTCCGCCTGTTCCAGGGCAGGGTAAAGGGGTCGTCGTAGAAGGCAAAGATGGATGGCCCCGATATCGCAATGCCGGCTCGGGCCGCGATAGCCCTCAGCTCTTCGGTCTTTTGGGCCAACAAGCTGTCGGTCGCGCGGCCTGAGAACATCAGGACCAGCTTGTGCTCCGGCTCGGTCCGGACAAATCGGATTGCTTCACTATTGGGCGCGGGCAGGGTGTCTTCAGTGTATTGCCGGGGCATCATGAAGGTCACCGTCCACAGGCCCCCTTCACCTGTCTGGGTGACGGGAGCGGTCATCGCGATTGTCTCGCTCTGGCTTTGGCTGACGGGGGCGGTCGTGGCGACCTTGGACGCTGATGTGTTGCCGCCAAAGATGTAACTCGCCAGCACGCGAAAACCCCGGTTAAGGGCCGCGTCGCGGTTGCCCGACACGGTGACCTCGGCCAGCATATGGGGTTCATAGGCCCGAAGTTCAGCGCCATCGACGCTTTGCTCAATCGTGTAGCTCGGGGTTTCGTAGCCGTGGTAGACGCCTTCTGCGACGGCCAGACTGCCTGACAGCCCGGCTCCGATAGCCAAGGTCGCAACTTTGGAAAGGGTGGATGCCATTTCGAACTCCTTCGCTACTCCTCAGATAGGTTGGTTCTCGCTGTGCACCAGTGGCGCGGCACAGACCGGCAGTCACGCTACCGCGAGACTTGCGGGGGGGGCCGCAGACGGATACAACCCACCGCCATGACCCGAGTCTTCAATATCGGCGACCGCGCCCGGCTGTGTGAACGGTTTCACGGTGCGCAGGTCTCAGTCCTCGCCCGACTCTGACCCGCCTTGCGCGGCCCTGTCCGCCTGCCTGCTCCTATCAGACCTGACCCCCTATCGCCCGAGAGGACCAACATGTCCGGCAAGACACTCTACGACAAGATCTGGGATGCCCACCTGGCCCATGAAGCCGACGACGGCACCTGCCTTCTGTATATCGACCGTCACCTGGTCCACGAAGTGACCAGCCCGCAGGCCTTTGAAGGCCTGCGCATGACCGGTCGCACGGTTCGCGCGCCCGACAAGACCATCGCCGTGCCCGACCACAATGTGCCCACGACGCTGGACCGCGCAAATGCGGCCACCATGACCGAGGACAGCCGCATCCAGGTCGAAGCGCTGGACAAGAACGCCAAGGACTTTGGCATTCACTATTATCCCGTGTCCGACGTCCGTCAGGGCATCGTCCATATCGTCGGACCCGAGCAGGGCTGGACCCTGCCCGGCATGACCGTGGTTTGCGGCGACAGCCACACCGCCACGCATGGCGCCTTCGGGGCGCTGGCCCACGGCATTGGCACCTCAGAAGTTGAGCATGTTCTGGCCACCCAGACCCTCATCCAGAAGAAGTCCAAGAACATGAAGGTCGAGATCACCGGCAAGCTGCGCCCCGGTGTGACCGCCAAGGACATCACCTTGTCCGTCATCGGTGCGACCGGAACAGCCGGCGGCACGGGTTATGTCATCGAGTATTGCGGCGAAGCCATCCGTGATCTGTCGATGGAAGGCCGGATGACCGTCTGCAACATGGCGATCGAAGGGGGCGCCCGCGCCGGCATTATTGCACCAGACGAAAAGACCTACGCCTACTGCATGGGCCGCCCACACGCCCCCAAAGGCGCACAATGGGAAGCGGCGCTGGCCTGGTGGAAAACGCTCTATTCGGACGACGACGCCCATTGGGACAAGGTCATCACGCTCAAGGGCGAAGATATCGCCCCGGTCGTGACCTGGGGCACCTCGCCCGAGGACGTTCTGCCGATCACCGCCACGGTGCCGGCCGCCGACAGTTTTGAAGGTGGCAAGGTCGGGGCGGCCCAGCGCAGCCTTGACTACATGGGCCTGACACCTGGCACAGCCCTGACCGATATTGAGATTGATACGGTCTTTATCGGGTCCTGCACCAACGGCCGGATCGAGGACCTCAGGGCCGCTGCAGCGATCCTGAAGGGCAAAAAGAAGAAGGACGGGATCCGGGCGATGGTTGTCCCCGGCTCTGGCCTCGTTCGGGCCCAGGCCGAGGAAGAGGGACTGGCGCAGATCTTTATCGACGCCGGGTTCGAATGGCGGCTTGCCGGTTGTTCCATGTGCCTTGCCATGAACCCCGACCAGCTGGCCCCCGGCGAACGCTGTGCCGCCACATCCAACCGCAATTTCGAGGGTCGACAGGGCCGGGGCGGACGCACCCACCTGATGAGCCCCGCGATGGCGGCGGCGGCGGCAGTGACCGGTCGGCTGACTGACGTTCGCGAGATGATGTGAGGGTTGGGGTGCGCCACTGGCGCACCCTCTGACGGACACCCAGGGTGCGCGATAGCCGCACCAAACCCAAAGGACACCCGATGGAAAAATTCGACAAGCTCAGCGGCATCGCCGCCCCCATGCCCCTCGTCAATATCGACACGGACATGATCATCCCCAAGCAGTTCCTCAAGACGATCAAGCGAACCGGCCTTGGCGTGAACCTGTTTGACGAGATGCGCTATACGCAGGACGGGGCCGAGATCCCGGAATTCGTGCTGAACAAACCGCAGTATCGCGACGCACAAATCCTTGTGGCTGGCGATAACTTTGGCTGCGGATCTTCGCGCGAACACGCGCCATGGGCCATCGCCGACTTTGGCATTCGCTGCATCATCTCGACCAGCTTTGCAGACATCTTTTACAACAACTGCTTCAAGAACGGCATCCTGCCTGTTGTCCTGTCGAAAGAGCAGGTCGACCTGTTGATGAAAGACGCCGAAAAGGGTGCCAACGCCCGGATCGAGATCGACCTTGTGGCCCAGACCATCACCTCTTCCGATGGCGAAGCCATCACTTTTGAAGTCGATGCCTTCCGCAAGCATTGCCTGCTCAACGGCCTCGATGACATTGGTCTGACAATGGAAAAGGCCGCCTCGATCGACACGTTCGAGGCCAACGCCGCCCAGTCGCGTCCCTGGGTTTGAGTGACTGGCAGGGCCCCATTCGGGGCCTTGCCGCCAACGTGGCGACGGATAGTCGCCCCACACAACAACCATCCAGCATCAACCGTTGGACCGCAAAATATTTGCGGTCACGCCACATGTTGTTGTGATGGCCGCATTTGCCCCCGCATTTGGGGCAGCGCCAAACTTTGCCACACATCCGATGCCAAATGGTTGCAATCCCGCACCAAACGGGCCTCATTGCGGCCCATTTTTTGGCGCATGGCTAGGTATGTAGTTGTCGGGTCCGTGGTTAAGGGGCAGAAATATGGCTAAAGTGAGGCGCGGCGCGGAAGAACGGCGTGATCAAACTGGAACAAGGGGGCGGCAAAGTATCGCCCCAGACCGGATTGAGGGCAAAAGAGCTATGTTGACGCGACTGGCGGGTTCAATCCTGCGAGCTGTCTTGGTGGTCGTGTTGATCGCCATTCCTTCCACACTTCTCCCGGGGACACCCGCGGACACCGCGCAGAAAGTCGCCTTTGTGGCGCTTCTGGCAGCCATTTTTACCATCGTGGAATACAATAGCGCCTCGCCCAGCCTGGTAGAGTTTCGCGATGCGCCACCGTTCAACCGGGTGCGTTTTGGCGCATTGTTCGTGACGGTGTTTTCCATGACATTGATCTTGCGCGGCGAAGTTCAACCTTCGACCATGACAATGCTGGCTCAGGCCAGTGGTACGGCCATAGGGGCCCTGATCGACTTTCCCTATTCGCCCGTCCGCCTGATGCTGCTTATGCTTCCCGAGAACGCCTCGATCCATTTGCTGAATGAGGTCCGTACCGCAGCAGGTCTAAGCTACCTCGTCTCGATCGTCTCTTTGGGGATTTTTGTTGCTATTCTGCGCCTTCGCGGCTGGCCCGCCCGCGGAACAAGTTTCAACCTCTGGATCAACCTTCCGACATTCGACCCGAACTCTGGCGGCGATGTAGTTGACCGGCTGAACCGGGACGCCCAGATTAACCTCGTGTTAGGGTTTCTTCTGCCATTCATCATTCCAGCCGTGGTAAAGCTGGCGTCGGATTACATTGATCCGATCAACCTCAGCAATCCACATACCTTGATCTGGACGATGACGGCATGGGCCTTTCTGCCAGCAAGTCTGTTCATGCGTGGAGTCGCGTTGCTGAGGGTTGCGGCCATGATTTCGCATCAAAGGGCACATGCTGCAGAAACAGACCTGCATCATCCCATCGGGGCCGTCTAGCAACCGCCTGCTTTCTGGGACTGGGGCTGTGGCTTCTGGTCCCACCGGGCCACTTGTGTGCCGAATCTTTACGAATCGCCACTTACGCCGCCCCGCTTAGCCGGGATGGCCCTGGCCTGCTTCTACGCGATATTCTCGGCAGATCAGACAGGCAGATCGAGGCGGTTGCCCTTGTGCTGGCCGATGTGGCCGCCGACATCGTAGTTCTGACCGACTTCGACTGGGACCAGGATCTTGTCGCCCTGCAGGCCTTTGCAGACCTGCTGCGCGAAACCTCCACTGACTATCCACACATCTTTTCTCTGCCGCCAAACTCGGTGTTGTCGACCGGGGTGGACATGGACGGCAACGGCTGGTTGGGCGAGGCACGGGACCGTCAGGGCTATGGTCGTTTTGCCGGTGACAATGGCATGGCCATCCTCTCGCGTTGGCCCATTGCGGTCGCGGGGCTCCGGGACCTTTCCGATATGCTTTGGCAAGATTTGCCCGGCGCGACAATGCCAGTTTGGCCGGATGGTACGGCCTTTCCGTCAGAGGTGGCGGCAAGTGTTCAAAGGCTGCCGTCGTCTGGCCATTGGGTTGTGCCGGTCCAGCTGCCAGATGGGACCGAACTGTCCCTGCTGGTCTGGGCCGCAACGCCACCGGTGTTTGACGGACCAGAAGACAGGAACGGACTGCGAAACCGGGATGAGTTGTTGGTGTGGCAGCACCTGTTGGACGGCGGCATGGGGCCGGTGCCGGAGCCGTTCGTCCTGATCGGGAACGCCAACCTTGATCCTGCGGATGGCGATGGCCTACGACGTGAGATGATCAACCTTCTGGCCGACACCCGACTTGTTGATCCCCTGCCCCAAAGTGAGGGGGCAACGCGGGCTGCCGATGCAAACCACCTTGGCGACCCGAGTCTGGATACGGCGGACTGGACCGGGGACGGTGCAGGACCGGGCAACCTTCGGGTCAGCTACATCTTGCCCGATGCCGCGCTGGACGTCGCGGGAGCAGGCGTCTTTTGGCCAGCCCCCAACGACCCGTTGGCCGATCTGCTAGGCCCTGAAGGTCTTGCCGCCGGTCCCCATCACCTTGTCTGGGTGGACATCGTGCGGTAGCCCGGCCTGCATCACCTTGGACAGCCCGGTTGGCTGAAAGTCGGGCAGAAGGCTGTCGAACCTGGCAGAACCCAGCCGGTGCGGCGTATCCCAAAGGTAGCGCATTTCAAGCAGTTCGCGGGCAAGCTCCCACACCGGCGCAGTGATCCGCATGATCCACCAAGGAAACTGGTTTATCCTGATTGGCCGTCCAAGGGCCTTTTCCAGTTCGGCCTTCAGTTCATTCTTTGTGAAGACATGACCCGGGAAGGGCACATCTTCAAAGCCTGCAAGTTGGTCGCGCTGTTCTCCCAGCATCACGGCGGCCCGGGCCCAGTCAGGAAGGTAGCAATAGGTCTGCAGGGTATCGGGATCACCTCCGGCGGTGATCTTGCCCTTGGCGATATCCTTGAGGATAAAAAGGGTCATGATGTCGCCGTTGTGGTCAGGGTCGATAAAGTTGCCAGCCCGCAGGATGATAGTCTGCACGCCAGAGGCGCGGTAGGCGGCCTCCATCTCGATCCGGATCTTGCCCTTCCGGGTGGTGGCCCGCTGGGGCGTCGTCTCGTCCCAGGTGCCGCCCGTAGACCCGTAGTTATAAACGTTTCCGGGCAGGATCACCGTCGCCCCGCTGGCCTTGGCTGCCGCAATGACGCGGGCGGTAATTTCGGGGATCAGTTTGGCCCAGTTGTGGTAGGCGGGTGGGTTCAGACCGTTGACAATCACGTCGCAGCCCATGGCGGCTGCGGTCATGTCGGTGTTGCGGTCGTAGGGCTTAACGGTCCAGCCCGCAGCGGTGAACGCCCGGGCAGCGTGCGTGCCGATCTTGCCCGAGGGGCCAAGGATAAGGACGGTCTTTGTCATTTTGTGTGCTCCTGTAAAAGCTGATGGCACTTAGATGACCTATTCGCCAAAGTTTCGGAATTGCCCATGAGCGCAGATCATGTATTCATGAGTGAATGGAAAAGCCTCTCACAGCCTTTGACTGGTCCCTTGTTCAGGCGTTTCTGGCGGTCGCCGAGGAAGGCAGCCTGTCCGCCGCCGCCCGCAGCCTTGGGGCCAGCCAGCCGACGCTCGGGCGTCAGGTCCACGCGCTTGAGGCGCAACTGGGGGCAGAGCTGTTTCTGCGCCGCGCTCGGGGATATGAACTGACCGAAACGGGGGCTGCCCTGGTGGCCCCCGCCCGCGCCATGCGCGAGGCGGTTGGTCAGATGGCCCTGACCGCCGCCGGTCGGGTCGCGCAGTTGGATGGAACGGTGCGGATTACGGCCAGCGACATGATGTCAGTTTACCATCTGCCCGCCATCCTGGCCCGCCTGCGAGAAGCGGAACCTCAGATCGCGGTTGAGCTTTATCCCTCGGACCATACCAGCAACCTGCTTTACCGTGAGGCCGACATCGCTATCCGGATGTATCGGCCAAGCCAGCTTGACCTTGTGACCCAGCATCTTGGGGACCTGTCCTTGTCCGTCTTTGCCTCCAAGAGTTACCTTCAGCGGTGCGGACGGCCCCGATCGAAGGAGGACATCCTTGAACATGACTTTGTCGGCTACGATCAGGACAGCGCGATCATCGAGGGGTTCAGGGCAGCCGGTCTTCCGATAACCCGCGATTTCTTCAAGATGCGGTGCGACCACAATATTGCCAATTGGGCCTTGGTGCGCGGTGGCTGTGGAATCGGATTCGGGCAAACCAATATCGGCCGGACCGACCCCGAGATGGAAGAGATAGACCTCGGCTTCCCCCTGCCTGTCCTCCCCGTCTGGCTGACCGCACACGAGGCAATGCGCCACACCCCGCGCATTCGGCGCGTCTGGGACATGCTGGCCGAAGAGTTGCGTCAGATCATCAAGATGGCCTGACACCACCGGCCTTTCTTGACCCGGCTTTGGCAAAGGTCTAGGCGGTTGCGAAACCCATGAAACAAAGGACATTGCCCATGGCCAACCCTTCTCTCCTGATCCTCGCCGGCGACGGTATCGGCCCTGAAGTCATGGACGAGGTGAAGAAAGTCATCGGATGGTACGGCGACAAGCGCGGGCTGGCCTTTGACGTTTCCGAAGACCTCGTGGGAGGCTGCGCCTATGACGCGCACGGCACCCCCCTGACGGACGAGACAATGGAAAAGGCCCAGCAGGTCGATGCCGTTCTTCTGGGTGCCGTGGGCGGGCCCAAATACGACGTCCTCGACTTTAGCGTGAAGCCCGAGCGGGGGCTTTTACGTCTGCGCAAGGAAATGGACCTTTTCGCCAACCTGCGCCCGGCCCAGTGCTTTGACGCGCTTGCCGACTTTTCGTCCCTCAAGAAGGACATCGTCGCCGGCCTCGACATCATGATCATTCGGGAACTCACATCGGGCGTCTATTTTGGTGAGCCGCGCGGGATCTTTACCGAAGGCAACGAACGCGTGGGCATCAACACCCAGCGCTACACCGAAAGCGAGATTGCCCGGGTTGCCCGCTCTGCCTTTGAACTGGCGCGAAAGCGGTCGAACAAGGTCTGCTCCATGGAGAAGGCCAACGTCATGGAATCCGGCGTCCTGTGGCGCGAGGTCGTGACCAAGGTCCACGCCGAGGAATATGCTGACGTTGAGCTGAGCCATATGTACGCCGACAACGGCGCCATGCAGCTGGTCCGGAACCCCAAGCAGTTTGACGTCATCGTCACCGACAACCTGTTCGGCGACCTGCTGTCCGACGCCGCCGCGATGCTGACCGGCTCTTTGGGCATGCTGCCATCTGCCTCGCTGGGACTGCCGATGGCCAATGGCCGCCCCAAGGCCCTGTACGAGCCGGTGCACGGCTCTGCCCCGGACATCGCCGGCACGGGCAAGGCGAATCCCATCGCCTGTATCCTCAGCTTTGCAATGGCGCTGCGCTATTCCTTCGACAAGGGCGACGAGGCAACACGCCTTGAAAATGCGATTGAAAAGGTTCTGGCCGATGGCCTGCGCACCGCGGACCTGCTTGGGCCCGAAGGCGGCAGCCCGATCTCGACCAGCGAGATGGGCGACGCCATCCTCGCCGCGCTGGACGCCAGCCTCTAAGACCAAAAGGCCCCGGCAGTTTCGCCGGGGCCCTCCTCTTTCCGGGATATAGCAATGGTCTGGTTCTACCTTCTGTTCGCGATCCTGGGCGAAGTGGTGGGAACCGCTGCGCTAAAGGCGTCTGACGGCTTTACCCGCATGGGATTTGGGGCCCTGTCCTTTGCAGGCTACGCGGTCGCCTTCTACCTGTTGTCGATTGTCCTCAAGACTGTGCCCCTCGGCGTTGCCTATGCCATCTGGTCAGGGGTCGGCGTTGCCGCCGTCACAATCATCGGGGTCGTGGGGTTTGGTCAGCGGCTTGATCTTGCCGGTTATCTGGGCATTGGCCTGATTGTGACCGGTGTCATCGTTCTGAACGCTTTTTCCCGTTCCATCTGAAGCTGATGACGGTCTAACCTGAACCGGCGTATTGCGGCCAGATTGGCGCAGCGCACCCACTCAAGAAACAAGGACCGGACATGGCACCGAACGTCAAAGGCGCATTGCTGGCCCTCCTGGCTTTTGGTGTCTACGCGACCCATGACGTCATCGTTAAGCTTATGGGGGCAAGTTATTCGCCGTTCCAGCTGATCTTCTTTTCGGTTCTGTTCAGCTTTCCCCTTGCGATGCTGATGCTGATGCGGGACGCCACCCCCGGCACCCTCCTGCCAGTACACCCTTGGTGGGTCGCCATTCGGACCTTTGCCGCGCTTGTCACCGGGTTGTCGGCCTTTTACGCCTTTACCGTCCTGCCCCTCGCGCAGGTCTATGCGATCCTGTTCGCGTCGCCGCTGATAATCACTGTCCTGGCCATCCCGATCCTGGGTGAAAAGGTGCGAATCCGGCGCTGGCTGGCCGTTATCGTCGGTCTGATCGGCGTTATCGTGGTCCTGCGGCCGGGCAGCACGGCCCTAAGCGCAGGGCATCTCGCCGCCCTTGTCGCCGCAATCGGTGCCGCCTTCGCCTCGATCATCGTGCGCAAGATCGGGTCAGAGGAACGGCCGCTTGTCCTGTTGCTGTACCCCATGACCGCCAACTTCCTTGTGACGGCGGTGGCCCTACCCTTTGTTTATGTTGCGCCACCCATTGAACACCTTGGCTTCTTTGCCGGGATCGCCTTGCTGGGCACCATCGGCGGGCTGATCATCATCGCGGCCTACAATGTGGGCGAAGCGGTGATCGTCGCACCCATGCAGTATTCCCAGATCCTTTGGGCGACCGTCTACGGGCTGCTGTTCTTTGACGAATTGCCCGACTTTGGCACGGTACTGGGCGCAGCAATCATCATCGCCAGCGGCCTCTATATCGTCCTGCGCGAAAGCCGGTCGGGGACTTCGGCCAACAAGCCGGTCACGCGGACCAAGCAGCGCCCCGATACCGGCACGACGCCACGGACGCCAACCCTGCCCGGACTGGCGGGGCGGTCGGGACTTGGCCACCTGCGGCGGCAATAACACCCTTGCAAAAGGGCCTGTCCCGCGCTACGCCGCGCGGCACGGTCGGAGTGTAGCGCAGCCTGGTAGCGCACCTGCTTCGGGAGCAGGGGGTCGGAGGTTCGAATCCTCTCACTCCGACCAATTCACCTGATTAATTTAGCGGGCCGCCCAAAGCAGGCCGCGGCGCATGATCTCGGTCACCTGAGGGACCCTGAGGTCATCTAGGGTGTGCCCGATCGAGCAGTAGAAGACCCGCCCCTGATCCCAACGCCGCTTCCAGACGACCGGGATCGTCGTGCCTTCGATCCACCAAAGATGCTCGCCCGAGAAGGTGGTGGTGGCCAGCACCTCGTTCGATGGATCGACAAGCATGTAGTACTGTTCAGAAAGCAGCCTAAAGCTGTCGATGCCTGCGACAATGGGATCGTCCGGGGCAGTGATCGTTACGTCGTAGTCTACGAAATCATCCGACGGCACCGGGTTGTCCGGCCAGCCCGGAGGATGGGCCACGAACTGCCCCCCGATGAGGAAGTGATAGGTCGGCCGGTCGCGGAAGGCATCGCCCATATGGCCATGCCAGCCCCCAAGGCCACAGCCCGCCCCGATCAGCTTGAGGAGGCCGTCCTCTTCGTCCTTGGTCATATTGCCGAACTCGGGCCGGTGCGACGACCGGGCAGAGGACCAGATTGGTACGATCAGATCGACGTCGGCCATCCCATCCGGATCGGCCAACGGTGACAGGGTGTCATGGACATCAATAACGAAGCCTTCAGCCATCAAGAGGTCGCGGCACCAGTCGCCGAATGTTGTGGGCGCATGCCCTTCCCAGCCCCCAACAAAGAGGGCAGCCTTTTTGGATGTCATGTCAGGCGACCTTTGTTGTTCTGATCCCGGAAATCGCCTGAACCAAGTTGTCCTCGTTCACTTCGTCGGCCGTGAATTCCCGGATGATCTCGCCATGGAACATCGCCACGACGCGGTCCGAAACCCGGAGCACCTCGGGCATTTCCGAGCTGATGACGATGACCGCATAGCCCTGGCTGGCAAGATCGCGGATCAGGTTGTGGATCTCGGCTTTGGAGCCGACGTCGATGCCCCGTGTCGGTTCGTCAACGATCAGAACCTTGGGGGCCATGGACAGCCATTTGCCGATGACGATCTTCTGTTGGTTGCCTCCGGACAGATTGCCAACCTTTTGTCGCCAGCCCGGTGTCTTGATCTGCAACCGGTCGCGGTACTGGTCAAAAATGGCCACCTCGGCCCCGTCCGACACAAAGGGTCCGGCGGTCAGGTCACTGATCTGCGGCAGGGTCATGTTTTCCTTGCAGTTCATGCCCAGAACAAGGCCCTGACCCTTGCGATCCTCCGGCACCAGCGAAATGCCGTGTGCAATGGCCTCTATGGGCGATGCGATCTTCACCTCTTTGCCCTCGAGCAGGATCTTGCCAGCGGAGGGTGCCCGAAGGCCGAAAAGTGTCTCGGCAATCTCAGTCCGTCCCGCGCCGACAAGGCCATAAAAGCCGACCACTTCGCCCTCATGAACCTTGAAGCTCACGTTCTGAAACAGGTCACCGCAGGACAACCCCTGAACCTCTAGCGCGATGGGTCCCTTCTTGGCCGGGACGATTGGATTTTCACTGTCCAGCGACCGCCCGATCATCAACTTGGTCACTTCATCCTCATCCGTGTCGGCGGTGACGAGAGAGCCCCGGTAGGACCCATCCCGCAGCACGCTGATCTTGTCCGAGATGGTAAAGATCTCGTCCATACGGTGCGAGATGTATACAACCCCGACCCCGTCGCTGCGCAAATCGTTGATGACGTCGAACAAGACGACCTTTTCCGCGTCAGTCAGTGAGGCCGTGGGTTCGTCAAAGATCACGGCCTTTGCATCTACGGTCAGGGCGCGGGCAATCTCGACCATCTGCTTGTTGGCGATCGACAAATCCCCGACCAGCTTGCGCGAGTCAAAACTACATTTGAGACGGGCCAGAATGGCATCGGATTTTTCGTAGAGGGCCTTCCAATCCACCCGACCAAAGCTCTTGCGCGGCAACTGTCCAAGGTAGATGTTTTCCGCCGCTGACAGCTCATCAGCCAGGCTTAGTTCCTGGTGGATGAACACCACGCCCTTGGACTTGGCATCCAGCGGGGACTTCATGACGGCAGGCTGCTCGGCGATGAATATCTTGCCTTCGTCGGGTTGATGGATGCCGCCAAGGACCTTCATCAGGGTCGATTTGCCAGCCCCGTTTTCACCCAACAGCGCGTGCACCTCGCCCGGCATGACCTGAAAGGACACTCCATCAAGGGCACGCACACCGGGGAACGTTTTGACGATGTCTTGCAGCCGCAGGGCAGGAATGTCGGTCATGTCCGAAGCTCCTCTTTGCCTTTCCGGTTCAACTGCCGGTCAAGGAACAGGACCGCGATCAGGATCAGGCCGATGACAAGGTTCACCATCGCGGTATCCGCACCGATATGGCCAAGCCCCTTGCGCAAAAGCTGAATGGCGATGACACCGCCAAAGGTGGCGATGACGGACCCGCTGCCACCGGTCAGCTTGGTCCCGCCCAGCACGACCGCCGTGATGACCCACAGCTCGTAAAGCGTGCCGTCATTGGGGTTGACCGAGCCAGAAGCAGAATAGAACACCACCGCGCTAAGGGCCGCGAGAAATCCGATCAGGACAAAGTTCCAGACCATGTGCGGCCCAACCCGGATACCGGCATTGACGGCCGCCTCGCGGTTGTCGCCAATGGCATAGGCGTTGCGCCCGTGAACCGTGCGGGTCATCAAAAGCCAGACCAGAACGGTGCAAATGACGAAGACGATTGTCGGGGTCTCAATCCCCAGAATGTCCGCCTCTGCGATGTCGACCATCGTCCAGTTCAGGTTCGATGTCGGGTTCTCGCCATTATACATGAAGACCAAGCCGCGATAACCGAGCATAGAGCCAAGCGTCACGATAAAGGCGTCAACGCCGGTCTTCCATACGATCAGCCCGTTGATCAGGCCAAGAAGCATGCCCGTGGCCAAGGCCAGCAGCCAACCGACAAGGATCACCCAGTCGCCAAGACCCGCAAAGATCGGCCATTTCATGGAGTCGAGCATGATGATCGCGCAAAGGGCAAAGATCGCGCCCACGGACAAGTCGATGTTTCCGTTGATCATGACCACCGTCATGCCAAGCGCGATGATCCCGATCGGTGCCGATTGCTTGAACAGCAACAGCATGTTGTCGAGGTCCATGAAGGCCTTGTCCGACAGCGACAGAAACTCGCCCGCGACGCTGAAGAAGATCAGCTCAAGGACGACAAAGCCCCAGATTGCGCTTTGCTTGAGATAGGGTTTCATTCTGCGCTCCCCCTCATGCGATCGGTGACAAGAGGCGGCCGCGCTTGGCCGCGATATCCAGCCAGACGGCAAGGATGATGATGACCCATGTCACGACATACTGAACGTAGAAGGCCAGACCCACCAGAAGAAGGCCGTTCTGGATGAACCCCAGAATCAGCACCCCGATGACGGTCTTGAAGATGGTGCCGGAGCCACCGAGCAGCGATGCGCCGCCAAGGATGACGGCCGCCAGCACATCAAGCTCCATCCCCTGCCCCACGGTATTCTGGCTGCCAAGGGACCGGCTGGCCTGCAACAGACCCGCCACCGCGACGCAAAAGGCCGAGATCAGGTAACACATGAACACGACGCGGGCGCGGGGGATGCCCGAAAAGGTCGCCGCGACCCCGTTGCCGCCCACTGCATAGACCTTGCGGCCGAACGGTGTGCGGGACAGCAAAAGGGACAGCAGGATCGCCAGAAGGGCGATCACCAGAATTGGAACAGGAATACCCAGTACCGACCCTTGACCAAAGAACGAGAACCAGGTCCCGGCCTTGTCGTCGATGTCCATGTTCTTGCCGCCCGAATAGGTCAGCGTCAGGCCATGAATGGCAGACAGCATGCCAAGGGTGACGATAAGCGAATTGAGTTTGAGGTAGCCAACAAGGAAACCGATCAGCGCCCCGAGCGCCATGGTCATGGCAAACATCGCCGGGATGGCCAGTGCCGGCCCGATCTTGTCATGCAGATCAAGGACCACGATGGTTGAAAAGGACATCATCGACCCGACCGACAGGTCAAGGTTGCCGCTGATGACAACAAAGGTCACCCCCAGCGCGATGACACCCAGAATGGCAGAAGACCGGACAACGCCCATGATGTTGTCGATCCCCAGAAACCGGCCATTGGCCAGCGCAAATCCGATCATGAACAGCACAAAGGCCACCAGGATCCCCTGGCGGGCCAGAAACTGTCCGATGGTCTTGGCCCTTGTGTCGGCCATGTTGTGTCCCCTCCCTTCGGTGGCCCTTAGCGTTGCCGCTCAGACCAAAGTCATTCCACCATCTATCATGACGATCTGCCCGGTCATGTAATCACTCTCGCGCGAGGCGAGGAACGTGGTGGTCCCGGTAATGTCTTCGGGCAGGGCGACCCGCCCCTTGAGGATGCCGCCCGCGAATTCTTCCATCGCCTGCCCCGGCCGCTCGGACGCGCCGATGGACATCAGGTCGCGGTCGACCTCTTCCCACATCTCGGTCGCGACAACGCCAGGGGCAAACCCTGTGACTGTGATGTTGTGCTTGGCCAGATCGCGGGCACCCGACTGGGTCAGGGATACCACCGCCCATTTCGACGCACAGTAGGGCGCGACATTGTCAAAGCCCTGACGGCTGGCCACAGAAGCGGTGTTGATGATCTTGCCGCCCGTGCCTTGTGCGATCATCTGGCGGGCAGCCTCTTGCATGCCGATCATGACCCCAAGGCCGTTGATGTCCATGATAAAGCGCCAGTTGGCCTCGGTCACGTCCATGAAGTTCATCGGCTTGTTCACGCCGGCATTATTGAATTTTACATCCAGCTTGCCAAATTTTCCAACCACCTGACCGATCATATCACGGACCTGATCGCGGCTGGTGACGTCGACCGGGCAGGACATGACCTTGCCACCTGACGCCTTTGACAATTCGGCATTTGCGTCCGCAACTGACGCGACTTTTTCAGCATTGATGTCCGCAAAACAGACATCGGCACCCTCGGCCAACAACGCCTCTCCGACAGCGCGACCAATGCCTTGTGCGGCACCTGTGACGATGCAGGATCGTCCCGTGACACGTCCCATTGTGCCCCTCCCCTCAACCAAAGAAATAGCGTGACGCGGGCGCGCAAAGGTTGCGCACCCGCCCCAGAGAAGGTGTCTTAAAAGACAGGCTTGGTGTAATCGCCCTGGTTTTCCTGGGTGATCTTCGGCGTGTCAAAGTAGTTGAGGAACGGCACGTCCTCGCCCGCCAGGATATCCAGCGCGGTCTTCAGCGCGGCTTCGGCATCGTCGACCGGGGACTGGTAGATCGACCCCCAGTATTCACCACGCTCCATCGCTTCGTAGCCGACAGCGAAGTTGGTGGCACCGACAAAGGTGATCCCTTCGGCGCGACCAGCCGCCAGCGCTGCGTTCAGTGCGCCGACGCCCATGTTGTCGTCACCGGCATAGACACCGTCGATGTCGTCATACTTGACGAGGAAAGCTTCCATCACCTGCTGCGACTTTTCGCGGTTCCAGTCGCCGGGCTGGGTTTCGACCAGCGTGACGTTCGGGCAAACCTCTGGCAGACGATCTTCAAAGCCTTTGGCCCGCTCGATTGCGGTGGTGTAGCCCGGCTGACCCGAGATCTGCACGATCTGGGCTTCGTCCTGGATACCAAGCGCTGTGAAACGCTCGCACATGATTTCAGCTGAACGTGCACCCTGTGTGATGTTGTCCGGGCCCGAGAAGGAGGCCACGAAGGGGAAGCCGGCTTCAGCGATGTTCGAGTTGGTAACAACCACGGGGATCTCAGCCTGGAATGCCTCGCGGACGGCGGGGATCACGGCTTCGCCGTTGGTTGGCCAGATGATGATGGCGTCAACGTCCTGCTGGATAAGGTCCTGCATTTGGGCGATCTGCCGGGCCACGTCACCGCCAGCGTCAAGAACGACAGCCTCAACATTGGGATTGGCTTCGGCAGCGGCGATAAATGCCTGCTCGTAAGTGGTCTGGTAGCTATCGACGCCCACGTTGTTCTGGGTAATGCCGATACGGTAAGGACCGTGCGCTTCAGCAGCTGCAATCCCTGCGGATCCGGCCAGAATAGTGGCGCCGACCAGCATAGTCTTAAGTGATTTGTTCATTTTGGTTTCCTCCCATTTGGTACAACTTCCACGGTCTCGGATCCTCGAACGCTCATACGTAAACCATTGCATTCGAGTCGCAACGCAAGCCCGGACCGGATGGCACAACCATCTAGAAACGGCGTCAGCCTGCCTTCACCAAAAAAATTCATAATGACCTTTATGGTGTTCAAAATGGACTTTTTACCGATACTGTCTGGGTATCGGTTTGTCACATATGAGGGGCGGGGACCAATGGCTGATTCCAAGACTTCTAAAATGAACTTTTCCAGCGGCGGTAGTACTCCTGTGCTGATGCAAAACATCCATATCGATCATTTCGGCAAGGAGCGGGGATCACCTGCCCCCGATGGTTCAGATATTTTGCAGGTCATCCAGTTCCTTCAGGCATTCTCGAACGAGGTCGACACAGCGCTCGAGACGAACTCGGCCAATCCTTACCTTAATATGGCGATGTTCCTGATCCGCAGCCATGTCGAGGGTCGGACCGTGACAGCATCGACACTGGTTGCGGCATCCGAAGTGCCCTACGCCACCGCCCGTCGCAAGATGGACGAGATGATCCGCGCCGGCATGATCGAACAACGGCCCCGAACGCGGAGTGGCAAGACCTTTTCGCTGCACCCCAGCGCAGAGATGCTGGACAACTGGGGCCAGTTTTCGGACCGTATCATCCGTCTGGCCAGCAAGTTTCTGGTCGGATCAGCGCAGGAAGCCGATCAGGACTACTACTTTGGCGGGTCCTACCTTGCGACCAAGTCCATTCAGCCGCCGCAGGTTTTGCCCGAACCCTTGAACCTGCCCGGCGGGCTTCGCATCCTCGTGCACGGCGATCCGACCTTCATGGTTATGGAGAACCTCAAACGGCAGTTTGAGCAGGTCATCGGAACCAAGATCAACCAAAGAGCCTTCTCGATCGACCGGCTGTATGAAGAGGCCCTGCGCAACGCAGAGCGCAAGGTCAGCCGCTACGATATCATCGCCGTCGATCTACCCTGGATCGGGGAATTTGCCTCAAAGGAACTCCTCTTGCCGCTGGACAGCTTGCTGGACCTGGACCGGCTGGATCCGGCGGACTTTCACACGGCAGGCTGGAGGGGCGCCCATTGGGGCGGGCGGCCTTACGGCGTCCCCAGCCAAACGACACCCGAGTTGCTGTTCTATCGCAAGGACTGGTTTGCAGAGGCGGGGCTCACCCCGCCCCGGACGACAGATGACGTGTTGAAAGCGGCCAGCATGCTGCATGACCCGCATCATGGTCGTTATGGCATTGCATGGAACGCCGCCCGCGGAACCGCTCTGGGCCACCAGTTCATGATGGCTTGCGCCGATTTCGGACAGCCCGTGCTTAACCTGCATGAGATCGCAGGGGGCTATGACGCCGATGTGGCCAACCGGACCGACCTGGTTCCGACCATAGACACGCCTCGCGCGCTGGAAGCGGCTGAATACCTTATGGCCCTGCTCGAATTCTCGCCTCCCGACATCCTGTCGATGTCCTGGTACGAGCGGGTACGCCCCTATGCAGCCGGCAGGATCGCCATGGCCTACGGCTATACCCTACTTGCCCCTTATTTCGAGCTGGACCGAACCTCACCGGCCCATGGCCAGACGGGCTACCTTCCCCACCCAAGCGGTCCAGAAGGAAAACCCGTCGCTCCGGTCGGGGGCTATGTTCTTGGTATCCCTTCGAACCTGCCAGAGGATCGGCGGGCGGACGCGGCGGAGGCCCTTATCGCCTTTACGTCACCCGCGGCGCAAAAGCTTTATGTTCAAAGCGGCAGCCGGACGGTGCCACGCTACTCGGTCGGCGCCGATCCCGACGTCCGAGGGCTGTCCGAGATATTTGAGGCAGTCGACGCCATGTCCTGGCGGGACGAACTGCAATACTGGCCACGGCCAGCCATCCCCCAGATCTCCGAAATCATCGCCATTTGCGGCCATGAAATGCACGACATGCTTCGCGGGATCATCAGCCCACGCGCAGCACTGCGCAAAGCGCAATCCAGGGCCGAAGCGGCCTTGAAAACCTGAAAATCCAAGGGAGGAAGCCATGGACCCCAATCGCCTCAAGGGCAAGAACATCCTGATCACCGGTGCCGCACGCGGCATGGGGGCCGCCAACGCCGCCAGCTTTGCCGAGCAAGGGGCGAATGTCTGCCTTGGCGACATTGACGGGGACGAAGCCCAAAAGACCGCTGACGCGATCAACGCCGCCGGAAACGGCAAGGCGATCGCTGTGAAGATGGACGTCACCAAGCGCGAGGACAATGCCGCCGCTGTCGCCGCGACGGTCGGGGCCTTTGGGTCGATCAACGTGGGTGTCTTCAACGCAGGGCTGAACAAGCCACGCTTTTTCATGGACATCGATGAGGACAATTGGGACCTCATCATGAACGTCAACACCAAGGCGATGTGGCTGGGGATGCAAGAAACCGCCCGTCAGATGATCGAACAGGGGCCGATGGAGGAACACCCCTATAAGCTGATCAACGTGGGCTCCATCGCGTCCCGCAAGCCCCTGGTCGATGTCACGGTCTACTGCACCTCGAAATACGGCTGCCTTGCACTGACCCATTGTGGTGCGGTCGCCCTGTCAGAGCACAACATCACCGTGAATGGCTATGCGCCAGGTGTCGTGGTGACCCCGCTTTGGGAACAACTTGACAAGGACCTGATCAAGATCGGCTTCAAGGACCGCGAGGGCCAAGCCTATGAGGACATCGTGCGCGATGCCCTTCAGATCAAGCGGGTCTCGTACCCAAAGGATATCGTCGGAACCGCGTCGTTCCTTGTCAGTGATGACAGCGACTACATGACCGGGCAGATGATCCACATCGATGGTGGCTGGTGCATCCAGTAAACGTGGGGTGGGTCAGGACCCACCTTACCTTTCCCCAAATCAAAACATGAGGTGTGCGGACGCACACCTTACAAAAGGACGATTTAGATGAGCCATGTTTCAGCGTTGAACCCTCGGATATTGCAGCCTGGAGACATTGATCCGAACTGGCGTTGGGATCGTCATT
>Ga0213861_10001514_pt1 | contig 20449 bp, 42 predicted proteins | sample PICome_4_FD_160110 | JGI IMG/M metagenome (GOLD analysis project Ga0213861, IMG submission 160110) | Coastal seawater microbial communities near Pivers Island, North Carolina, United States - PICO131 | ecosystem: Environmental > Aquatic > Marine > Coastal | place: USA: North Carolina... | reverse complement strand
GAAGACGGAGAAGGCTTCCAGCCTTCGGCATGGGCGCAGAGAGCGTTCTTTCCGTTGTTGGTTGCCGAGTTGCAGGAGCTTCGCAAGCGGGTAGCGGCATTAGAAGCCGACAGCGGGACAAAGATGTTTGCCCCGGAGACCGGGGGGTAACAGAGAAGAAGATCTACGACGTGGCGGCCGCCCGTGCGAAGGCCAACCCGATCGTTCAACCGAACCCGAAAAACCTGGCAGAGGAAGATAATGACTGAGCAGCAAGTAGAAGTAAACGCCGACGACATCATCCAGTCGCTGGCACAGCAGCTTTCGCAGGCTCATGTCCAACTGGCGGTCCTTCAGGCCCGGCTGAAGAGGCAGGCGCCGCAGGACGGCCCGGAGGACTGACAGCTCGGGGGTGTAGGCATGAATGTCGCCCCCTACCGTAAAGTGATTGTCGCCCTGCTGGGCGCCCTGTCCATTGCTGTTGCTGACGGTGTCTTTGACTCGTCGGACACGGTGACGGTCGTTATTGCTGTCTTGACCGCCGCTGGCGTGTACCGAGCTCCTAACGCCCCCGTCGTAGAGCGTGCCCCGTTTCGGCTTGATTGATGCGGACTGAGACCGTCACCCTCGGCGAGGCCATCGACCGAGCTCTTCTCGAGCTCGAGTCGCCAGCCGAGGCTGCCCTCGAGGTGCTGTTCGCTGAGGATGCCCCTGCGACTGGTGCTGGCGTGACGTTGACCGTGTCGAACGGTGACGTCAATGTTTCAGACATTGTCGAGTGGGACGCCGAGCTTCTTTTGGTGACGTCTGTTTCTGGTTCGACCGTGACGGCGTCGAGGGCCTACTACGGTTCGTCGAAGGCTGCTCACTTGTCGTCGACTCCGGCGAAGGTGAACCCTCAGTTTTCCCGGCATCGGATGACGGAACCGATCCGTCGTGCGCCGGTCCGTCTCGAGGCTCTAGGTGTTCCTCTCATCAAGTCGGTGACGCAGGCCCGTGCGGCTAACGACGATCGTTCGTTGACGCTTCCTTCTGACTGTCGTCAGATGGTGCGTCTCTACGGTTACGACAAGGACAATCTGCCGTTCGATGTTGGTGGCTGGCGGGAGATCGAAGAACTTCAACTGTTGATGTACCCGCCGTTGGGCACCGTCACTCAGTTGACTTTGGTTTATCGAGCTCCGTTCGCTTGGTCGACTTCACCGGCGTTCCCTGATGAGGACGCAACGCTTGTTGTGCCGGAAGGTGCGTCGGAGCTGCTCGCTCTGTATGCGGCCTGCTGGATGCTGTCTGGTCGTGAAGTTTCACGCCAGGAGATCGACCGCTCGAATGAGCATCAAACACAAGATCAGGTCCGGTTGCAGTCCGGCACGGGTCTTGTCCGAGCTAAGTGGCAAGAGTTTTACCGGTCGTTGGACGAGGTCCGTCGCATCACTGACCATGCGGTGCCTAAGCACCGCCCGGTCGAGCGTCGGCCTCGGGCCTATTCCGGTCGCACGGGGGTGTGAGCGATGAGCACGGTTGTCTACACAAACTTCATTGACGGTTCTTTGTCGGCTGGTATCTCTCCTGCCGACGGGACGGCGACCGCTGCGGTCTTTGCGACCCTTCCTGCCATCACGGGTACCGACTATGCGTGGCTAGTGATCGACCCGGATGCTGGTGCTGGCGCCCCGGAAGTTGTCAAGGTCACGGCGCATACTGCGTCGTCGACCACGGTGACCATCAGTCGTGGGCAGCAGGGGTCGTCGGCTCGGGCTCACTTGACTGCTGTTCGTGTGACGAACCCGGTGACGAAGGCTGACCTTGACTCGTTTGTGACCGGCGCTGAGTACCTCGTTGACGGTTCTATCGCTACTGCGAAGCTCGCTGATTCTGCGATCACTACCGCCAAGGTCAACGATGATGCTGTGACTCGAGCAAAGATCGGTGTGGGTGCTGTTGGCCCAACCGAGCTGGGCTCGGATGTGTTCACTTACTCGGCCGGTGACATCAAGCAGTCGATCCGTGACACGCTCGAGACCGGATGGCTTTGGATGGACGGCAGCGTGTACGCCGGTGCGAACACGCTTTACCCCGGCCTGTGGGCTGTCGCTCCGTCGGCTTGGAAGTCGGGAACGACTCTGACGTTGCCGAACATGACTGACAGGATCATGCAGGGACCGGCGTCCGGTGTCACTGCCGGTATTGGTCTGACTAACGGTGCCAACACGATCTCTTTGTCGACGGCACACATGCCGTCTCACAACCACTCGATCAGCAATCACAGCCACTCGATGAATCACGATCACCCGAACACGACTTCTAGTTCGGATTCGCACAACCACTCGATCAACCACGATCACGGTTCCGCCAACACTGGGGCCAGTACCCATACTCACTCGACCAGCGAAACGCAGATTAACAGCGGCCTCAATGTCGTGTACCAGGGTGGCAGTGGTCCTCTCGGTTTGGCTGACGGGAACGTCTGGGGCGGTGTTTACGGTGACCCGTTGAATGTTGGGGCTCTTAATGGTTCATCGAACGGCGGCAGCCACAGCCACTCGTTTGATATGCCGAACTTTTCGGGCACCAGCGGCAGCGACTCTCACACTCACACGACGAACATCCCGAACTACTCGGGCAGCACCGGCTCAACGACGCCGACGAGCGGTAATACCGGCAGCGGCTCATCTTTCGGGATTCAGCAGGCTTCGCTGAGGATCAACTACTTCATCAAGACCTGATCGTTCGCCCTCACAGGGGGTGTAAGCGTGACAGTGCAAACAGACTTCTTCGATTGGGGCAACTCGGGGCTGGACTTCAAGGCTCCGCAGTTCGAGCGGATGTCGCCTGCTCTGATCTCTTTGTGGAACTACCTCGATGCACGCTGGGGTGGCACCAATTACGGACTGAATGACTACAACCGTCCGATCCGGGGCGGCAAGAAGCCGAGCACGCACGCCTACGGCGCTGCGATTGACTACCGCTTCGAGAATCACCCGGACATGCCTGCCGACCGGTATCCCGAACGGTCCGGGCTCGACAACGAGATCCTTCCGTTTCTGATCGAGAACAGTCTCGAGCTCGGGATCGTTGGCATCATTGACGACCGGCGTTCATGGAGGCCACCGGCGTGGCGGGACTCGAGGGGTCAGTCTCACAACAACGGCTGGACGACTGTTAAGTCTCGTTACTGGGGTTGGATCCATATCGAGATTCACATTGACGACTTCGAGGATGGCCGCCCGGTCGAAGAGAAGCTGGGTGCTCCGTCGGTGCCACCACCACCACCAGTGGCGCCAGGCGTTCACCCGTGGCAAAGGTTTATTGATGCGTCTCCGAAGCCTGTGCTTCGGATCGGATCTAAGGGCGAGCACGTCCGTTACATCCAAGAGGTCTCGAAGGCTTACAACGTCGACATTGCGCTCGACGGACACTTCGGTACTCAGACCGATGCCCGTGTGAAAGACATGCAGAGGTTCTTCGGACTCGCTGTCGACGGCGTCGTCGGTAACAAGCAGACGTGGCCGGTGTACGACTTCCTCGCCACTCTCAAGATTGAAGGATAACGATGCCTCTTATTGGTGTGCCACCGGTTGGCGTCGAGCCAATCGTTGGTGGGCCAACACGCTCGATTCCTGAAGTCGCTATCACCTCGCCAGCAGGCGTGCTGACGGCGAACACGGTGACGGCGACATGGACGTTCACCTCGGTCACTTCACGGCCGCAGCACTCTTTCCAGATCAGGCTGTTCACCTTGGCGGGCGTTCAAGTTTTCACGACCGGCTATCTGCTGGTCGGAGACGAGGCCGGTGCGACTACGACGGGCGGGACGTACGACGTTCCGTTCTCTTTGTCGACGGGTTCGTACATGCTCGAGGTCATCGCTCTCGACTCTTTGGACATCGCTCCCGCTGTCTCGGTGACATTTACGGTCGACCTGCCGACGGTCGCTGACATCCCCAGCCTCGAAACTGTCGGTTCCGTCTACGACGTGGCTCTGAACGGGGTCGGCTACATCGTCGCTGACCGTCTCCCTGACCGGCCGGTGCGGCGAACGACTGCGACGTTGCAGGGCCCTCGGTTGTCGACCGGCGAGACGCCGTTCAATCAGGCGATCGACCGTTACTCGTATGCAACTCAACTCGACTGGTCTGGTGGTGCCGGTCAGCGTGTCGCTAATCGCTCCCGCTCGATCCCAAGCCGGTTCTACCAGTCGGAGGGCCTCGACCCGTTCGAGGAACCGAACCGTCTGCGCCTTCTGCCGGACACGACGAGCAGGGGAACGAACACGAAGAACGGGATCTATCTGGCGGCGGCTGGCACGAAGCTGATCGCTGCTCACACTGATGACGGGTCTGTCGATGTGTATCCGACTGGTTGGGGGTCACCGACCTCATCGGTGTTGAATGGCGGTTCTCAGGAGTGCAACGGTCTGACGTCTGATGGCTCGCACGCTTACCTGGCGTTGGATGACAAGGTCATGCGATACACGGGGTCGTGGGCGCAGTTCGGGGCGACGTACACCAGCTCGCAGCTCACTGACATCGAGTGGACCGCCGACCGTTTGACGGTCGGCTACACGAACTCGTCGGGGGAGGGGTGTTTGTCGACGATCGGACCTTCCGGCACGGAGGAGCAGGCCGGTGGCCGGTTCCAGTTCCCTAATGCGTCGATCAAGGGCATCACTGCCGGTGACGGCTACCTGTGGTTCGGTGTCAACAAGGGGTTCCAAGGAACCGTCTATGCGTGGAACCTGGGTTCGTCCGAGTCGAGGTTCCAAGCAATGGAGCTGCCGACCGATCAGAAGGTCGAGTCTTTGTTCTCGTACCTCGGCAACGTGATGGTGGGAGCTCGGGACGGGCTCGGAACGGTTTACATTTATCGTGCGATTCCGTCGGCCGGGACGTTGACACCTTCGCTGGTTATGAAGATCGAAGATCAGCTCGACAAGCATCGGGTTGACTTCACGGCCCGTGGAGCTCTGGTGTTCTTCACTTGGTCGAAGATGAACTCGAACTATTCACAGCCGGGCATCGGGGCGATCGACTTGACGACCGGTGGCTACTGTTCATGGTCGGCGCCGTCTGGCACCCACTCGGGTGCCCACTCGTTTGATGTCACGAACTTCAACGAGGCGTTGACGTTCTCGATCGTCACTGATGCTGGCGCCACGACGTTGTATTCGGAGAACGGCCAGACCGTGGCGGAGGGCTGGCTCGAGTCCTCGACGGATGACTCTGCTTCGGCTTTGCCGAAGGTGTTCGACGAGATGGTGCTGCGGACTGAGCCGTTGAACGATCAGGACGACGAGGTCGATATCGAGGCTTCGGTGAACGGCGGTCTGTCGTTCTCGACGGTCGGAACGATGTCGGGTGCCGGGTCGACGTTCGTCGAGTTTCTTTGCAGGCTCGGTGGTGTGTCGGTGACGACGAAGGTGACGTTGCGGTCGACAGTGTCGAACGCCGGTCCGGTCCTTCGGATGGCTCAGACAAAACTGCATCCGTTGACGATCGCTGACGAGGTCGTCGAGCTCCCGTTGGACCTTGGACCTAACCGTGTCGGTCTGAACGGCCGGTCGTTGCCGGGCGGTTCATCTCCGATGGCTTTGCTGCGTTCGTTGCAGGCGTTGACGGGTCAGCGGGTCAAGTTTCAGGACGTGGACTGGCCGACGACTCGAACTGCGGGCGTGTGGGAAGTGACAGGGGTTCAGGGGTCTTCTTCGGGGTCATTTTCACGTCATAAGGGCGGTCGTGTCGAACACGACGCTGTGGCGGTCGTGTCGCTTAGGAGAGGCCAATGAGCACCCTTCCTGCCGAGCTGCCATTTGCGGCGCTCTCCGGCTTTTCTACAGCGTCTGAGGGGCTGTCTCCGGCCTGGGCGACTGTTGTTGCGGCCGTTTTTGCTGCGGGGGGTGTAACCCTCGGGGCGATACACGCCAACCGTGCAAAAGGTCCAAGCGCAATGGAGGCGTACAACGGTTTGATTCAACAATTACAAGACCGGGTCGCAGTCCTCGAACGCCACTCAAACCAGCTCGAGGGAAGAGTCCTTCACCTCGAACGAGAAAACGCCGTCTACAAGCAGCTCTATGGCCCTTTGCCCGGAGATAAAGAGACACCGCAATGACCGATGAGCAGAACTGTCTGGTCTGTCAATACCTCACCGGCGCCTGCACCTGCGACCTCGGCACCGTCGATCCGTTCGACGACGACACCGAGATCGCATGCGGTATCGAGAACCCCGAGACCTGCGAGTCCTGCCAGTAGCTAGACCGGCTTCAACGCTCGATCGACGCTGTCGGTCGGGCATCGGTGCGACATCGAATTGACAGCCTTCGGCTGCGGCCTCGACCTGTAGCCGCACTTCTTGCAGGCAAACACTTTCTCAGTCTTCGTCTTCGTTGATGATGGCATCGTCTTCCCATTCTTCTTGTGATGGTCCAGGCTTGTTCTTGCCTGGGATTGCTCGGGCCCGAAGACGGTCGCCGTCGGCGAACCGTCGACGATCGTCGTCGGACCACTTGTTCTTCAGTGAGGGCATGTCCAGCCCTCGAGGACTTCCTTCTGCGACACCTCGACGTAAACCGGTCGAGGATCTCCGGGTGGCTTACACCCGCACTCGGCCAGCACGTCACCGTTAGGCGGTGGACTCATGACATGAGTGCGGAGCGTCGCAGGCGTAGCCATCAACCCACACCGATACGGAACCCGGAAGTGACCGCCGTGGCCTTCGCCGGGTTCCGGTCGAGGTAGCGAGACGTCGTAGCGACGTTCTCATGGCGCATCGCAATCGAGATGTCGTTCAACGGGACGCCCTGGCCCTCGAGGATCGACGCAAACGACCGGCGCAGGTCATGGGGGCGCAGCTTGATGCCGTGACGCTTCCCGACGTTACGGACAGCGAACAGGACGCCGTCGTAACCGACCGGCGTGTCCCAGTCAGTCATCCACGCCTCTCGACGTGCGGCCGGATCCCACACCTTGCGGAACCGGGGCAGGACGTACGGCCCGTCGACCTCGTTCTTCTTCTTCCACTCGATGAGGGCATTGCGGAGCTGATCGGGGACACCGACCGTTGCCAGCTTCGAGCCCTTGCCGACGATGGTGAGCGTGGTCATCTCATCGTTGAACTGATCCCAGCGAAGACCGACCATCTCGACACCGGCACGAAGGCCCGTCATCATTCCGAGAAGGATGATGACCCGGTCACGTTCGGCTGAAGGATGATCGAAGGGGGCATCGAGGATCGCTTTAGCGATCTCTTCAGACAGCCAGGTGTGAGACACGACACCGCCGGTGCCGGGAGACACGGACCAGTCGAGCTGCGATGCCGGGTCCGTCTCGACGTAGCCACGCCACGTCGCCCAGGAGTACATCGAGCGGACGTGTGCCCGCCGGTTACGGATCGTCGACGGCGCCACAGGACCGGTGCCGTCCTCTCTCGGTGCCAGGCACCAGTCAGTCAGTTGCTGTTCGGTGAGCTCTTCGAGCGTGACACCGTCACCCTCGTCGGCCCACTTGTTGAGGTGGCCGATCACCTTCAAGAACGAACGTCGAGACGCCGGTGTCTTAATCCGGCCAGATTCTTCGACGAAGAGTCGTGCTGCTTCCATCAATCGCATTAGGGTTCTCCTTGGGTTCGGTTACTTGACTTATCACGATACCAGTAAGTGATTCAGTACAGGTTACACCGGTCCCAGTCAGCCCCCGTGCGGGGTACTTCAGAACTGAGTAAAGGAGGTTTACTGGGGTACCGGAATATCCTGTTCCATTACCTTACCACACCAGTAAACAGCCGTCAAATTGATGGGTTCTCGTCGAGCCAGTCGTCCCAGTCCTGCACCCAGTCAGCCCCGTCCTCGAGCCACAACCAGAGACGGGAATGCTCCCAACGGTCATGCTCGGCCCACCAGTATTCGGCATCGCCGAGGTCACCTCTGATGACCACGCAATCGTCGGTAATGAACTTCCCTGACGTCGGATGGGCGCCGATCTCGACAGCGACAAAGTTGAACTCCGGGTTGTCTTCAGCCCACGGCGGAGGAACCTCGTTGCAGTATTCCGACAGGATCAACGAGTGGTCAGGGAACCAAGTGTGCCCGTCGTACGGGCCACCAACGAGCTGTAGCCGTACGTTGTTCATAGATCCTCCGAGTGGATCCAGCCCCACCACATGAAGGCCCCGGCGTAAGGAATGTACCGCTGGTAGCCGTCGCCATACGGGTCGTCCAAGACGACCTCCTGGCGGCCGTCGGTGTCGAGCTCTAACCATTGACCGTTGAAGGGGCCGTCGATCATCTGCCACTTGCTCATCGAAACACCCCCTCGGCGTGCTGGCGTCGAGTCACCTTCTTGTGGCACGGAATGCACAAGATCCGCAGGTTTTCTTGGTGGTGATGACAGCCCCATTGACTGTGCTTGCCCAACGCTGGCTTGATGTGATCGACCTGAACATCAGCCTCGAGGAAGAACTCTTTACACAGCTCGCAACGGAACCAGGCCGAGTGCTTTTTGATCCAGGCTTTTGCCTGAGTCCAACGATGGTTCGCCGTGTGCTCAGACGAGCACCGGCGAGAACACCACCGGCGCTGGCGGCCCTTCAGCTTCTTCGAGCACCACTCGCAGCGGCCCTCTCGACGGTTTAGGAGCCCGCAGGTCACAACCAGGAACTCACGTCGATCTCCATTGGACCCTCAGGGATCGTCCACTGGTCTATCCGGCGGCCGTCACCCCGGTAGCGGCCATTGATGATGGCGTGCGCCTCGGCCTCGGAGATCCAATCTGCCTGCGGCTGCTTCAGGCACTTGACGATCTTCTCTTCGAGGTACCCGTCCGGCTTGACACCGTTACGTTCCCAATGTTCGTGAGCCGAACAGAAGCCGCCATCGGTCGGCTGCTTACATGGTCCGTAGTTAGTCTTCTTTCGGCAGCTTTTCACGAAGAACTCCCAGCCCACGTTTCAGGGCTCGTTGACCTTGATCGAACGACATCTCAATTTCGCTTGACGCCTCGGTGACCGAGGCCCCTCCGAAGAAGACCCGCTCGATCATCCACCGGCTATCCGATGGCAGCCCGTCGACGAGCTCACGGACAAGGTCGTCACGAAACACCGGCTCGGGGTTCGCCCACAGCTCGGGCTCGGCCGAGCGGTACCACCTCACAGCAGAGCGACGCCTTGGAACTCTTCAAGGTCACCAATGTTGCGAGTAGGGCCGCCTTGTGGCTGTGGGCCGACCTCGTCTTCATGCTCGAGGTGGTCAGGGATCGAGACGGGCTCGTACCCGCCCTGTCGAGAGCCGGTAGGTGTCCAGCCGCTACCGCCAGCCTCGGGGCGTTCGCCCGCCAAGAAACGGACCAGCAGTACGAACTGCTCGTCGTCAACTTTCGGTTGACTCTTGCCCGATCGGATCGACTCGACGGTCTGGTCGCCCAACAGCGACTCGGTGAGTGCGATCAACTCTTCGACAGTCATGACCATGTCCATTCATTTATCGAGTCGACTCGGCATTCGATGAACAGGGCTGACCAGTCGCCGCCTGTGTTGACGGGGCGCCGGTGCCATCTGTCTTTGATCTTGCGGTACTGCCACGGGCATTTGTCGATGCCGGACGGATAGAGCATTGCTGTTCGGCTCATGATCGTTTACACACTCCGATGTCGTGGCGGCCCTCGGGATACAGCACGATGGCGATGCCGTAAGTCGAGCCGGTCTCCGGGTCGGTGAATCCGACTGAAGCGAGGTTCGCTTCTTCTTCGTCACTCGCCATCGAGCCGACGACCGCATCTTCTTGGTCCTTCATTGCGTTGAAGATCTCCTCGAACACGCAGGAGGTCTGCTCAGGGAGCACCTCGTCGGTATTGAGAACTTTCCACTCGCTCACTTGTCGGCCGCCTTGTTCGGGGCTGGCTTTTCTTTCGGCTTGGTCAGATCCTTGACCAGCTCGACAGCTCGACGTTCGAGGTCCATTGCAGTGCCCGTCGAGTTATCAAGAACAGCATCCCAGTCCTCGTAGTCGTCCATCTCCGTTTCGGAGATGTGACCGGCAGCCTTTTGCAGCTTGCGGTCGACGTGAATGACGAGCCCGCCAGCGGCCTTGATGGCCTCGGCTTCGTTGATGAACCGGACGTCGGAGATGACGTAGTCCTTTTTCGGATCGAGGCCGTCGACTGTCTGATTGACCCAGAAGTCTTCGCCGAAGACCTTGCGGGCAGCGAGCCCCAGGTTTTGCAGGAACTCACGGGCGAGCGGGTACGAGTCCTTCGCCTGTTCCCATCCGCCCATGCCTGAGACAATGTGCTGAAGGTGTCCGGCGCCGGTCGAGATGTTGACGACCTGCACGTTGGTCGTCACGATCGGGTTCGACTCGTAGGCCAGATCCTTCAGCTTGTCGGCGAACGCCAAGCGGTGGTAGCCGAGATCTCTAACGAGGGCAAGGGCGGCCGTGTCCTTACCTGAGCGGGCTGAGTAGCCGAGGCCAATAATCATGGGTTCTTACTCCTGAAGTTTCGGTTGTACTCGCTGGTGTTTTCAACGATTGTGAGATGCGGGCGCTCGTTCAACTCCCGTTCCCGAAGTTCCGCAGCGTTAAGAGACTCGAGTCGCCACTCGTCGAACAGGGCGAGGTTGGCGTCGATTGCCTGCACCTCGTTGAACTGGTCGAAGAGCCACTCGGCGGCCTTACGTCGGCCGCTGCCGTTCGTGAGGTTGAACCCCGCCCAGTTCGGCTGCGAGTCCTCAATCGAGGAGATGTACAAGTGGCATGTCTCGTACTCCATCACACGGTCGCAATCTCTAGCTGAGAGAGGCACGGCGAGGACTTCCACGGGGTGTTGGCCTGGTCGGCGAGGACCGTCGGCAGGAGATCCTGTCCGGGGTCATCGAGCTGCCGGAAAGACGGCAAGTGGATCAGCCACTTGCCTTTCTTTCGGTCCGCTGACGTCTCTCGGTCGAGCCGGACACGTTCGGAGCAACCGAGCTCGTCGGCACGGGCCAAGAACACTCGGTCGAGCGGCACGTCTCGCAACAGAAAGTAGGCGGAGTACCCGTAGCCCATCGACCGGCGCCACGACAGCTCGTCGAGGACGAACAGGTCTTCGCCGGGAACCGACGGCCAGTGCTGAGTGAACCGATCCGACAAAGGCTGGCGCTTTTCCTTGACGTCGATGTAGACGCCCGGAACCCACCAGTCCATCCTCGTCGTCGAGTCGAGCGAACCGATCTTGTGATCGCCGAGCCACTCACCGACGGTCTCCTCGAACTCCCGAGCTGCTTGGAAGTCAAACTTTCCCGCTCCCGGCGGCCGTCCGTACATCAGACCGGCTCCCCGGCCTCGGTAGCGATCGCCATATGGTCCTCGGCGCTCAACGCCGAGACAAGCGCCTCGTACAGTCGAAGATCCATCAGAACGAACGGTCCTTCGCTCTTGCGAAGATCGCCCTTCCAGAGGACTGCCCACGGTGTCGACTTGGCTTGCGCCACACGGGCCCACTTCAAGAAGAGAGGCTTTTGCGTGTTCTTCGCTTCGTGCTGCCACGGCACATTGACGAAGTCTCCGTTGTCGTCGATGCCCTTTAACGGGGCTCGCTCGACGTCATCGCCGAACATTCGTCGAAGGTGCCCGAGGAAGAAGTTCTCCCCGGCGGTGCCTTTAGCTCGAGCTTTGCTCATACCTATCGAGATTACTGCACTGTAACTTGACTATTTCAGCACTGGCTTCCAACCGGCCTCGATGGCCTCCCGTGCGTCGTTGTAGAGCTGCGGGACGTGAAGGTTCTCGACCTTGTCGTAACCAATCTTGCGGCCCAGCTTGTCTCGGGATTCCTTGCCAGCCTTGTCGTTGTCGGTGACCACCCAGACCCGTCTGTAGCGTTCGAGGTCTTTCATCCAGTGGTCTTTCCACGCTCCGGCGCCGGACGGGAGAGCGAACACCTCGACGCCCAGCTTCTGTTCGGTCAGGGCCCAGGCGTCTGACTCGCCCTCGGCGATCAGACAGTCATCGCTGCCATTGAGTACCCAGCCGAACGGATGGTAGAGACGGTGAGTGAACTGAGATCCGGGCCAGGCCGCTTTACGGCCAGCTCTTGTCTTGACCCCGTACACCCGGCCGGGCTCACGGTGAGGCACCAACATGGTGTCGCCGTCAGACCGGCGACCATACGGATCAAGTCCGCACCATGTCGGATACTCTTCGAGCTGTTCGGTGAAGTCTTCGAGGTTCCTTACCGGGACCACCTCGACGTCACCGGGCTCTCTTCCGGTGCTTAATGCCTTGCTCCACGTCAGCCATAGAGCTCTCGAAAACGTGATGTCGGGATCTATTGCCTGCAAAAAGTCGACAAAGTCGCCGCCTTTACCCGTCGAGTAGTCGAACCAGTGGTCCTCATAGACGTGACAACTCGGCGTCCGTTCGGCCTCGTTCCACGGCGGCCGGATCTTGTCGTTGCGATCGGGCTCGAAGCCCAACATCTCACAGACTTCGATCATCGTGACCGTGCTCTTGACGAGCTCGATCGTTGGCTTCATGTCCTCGACGTCTTCAGTCATAGGACTGATTCCCTCTTCGACAACGTGGCCCGATATCGCAGGTCGGAATACTCCGAGATCACGACGTCGACCTCGCCGCCGTCGGGGCCCAGCTTGCCGACGAGATAGTGGGCCTCGTCGCAGCGCTGCACGACATCGCTGTCGAACTTCATGAACTGCTGGCGCAGACCCATGAGCTGTGCCTGCATCATCTTGACGGCCTCGCTGTAGCTCTTGCAGTACGTCGGTGCCCCGGACCTATTCTGGAACAGATACGGGAACTCGTCGACGGCCGGTGCTTTCGGTGTCATCAGAACGCCTCCATCAGGTCAGGCTCGGGACGTTCGTAGAACGACCGCTGCGCCCACGAAGAGATAGGTGCAACTTGCGAGGACAGATCCCCGTAGCGTGAGATCCGCATTGTCTCCGGGTGAAGACGGTGCTTTTTCCCAGCCGGGTCCGGCGCACCGGCACGGTTCTTCAAGAGCTGGAAGTAGATGGCGTCTCGCTCTTTCGAGAGCTCGTCGGCAGTCAGCTCAGGATTGAGCCGGGGGGCGTAGGCACCGACGACATAGTCGGCGGGCTGATACCCGCCGTACCGGCCGTCATGCAGAGCCATCGGCTTGAAGCCTCCCGTGCCCTGCGAGAGCTGGTGCAGGACGATCGACGTGGTGTCGTGGTCCTTGGTCCAGTTTCGGATGCCGGTCATGGCCTTGTCGACTTGCTCGGCCTTACCGGCCAAGCCACCGCCACCGAGCAGTTCGAGGTAATCCCACACAACGAGGCGGGGACTGGTGCCGAGCTGTTCAGTAGCGTCCTCGAACGCCTCAGATGCGTAGCGAAGTTTGATGCCTGACGAGTCGTCGCAGACCAGTCCTCGAAACTTATCGGCGACCGCCTGAAGCTCTTCGACGTTGTCGCCCATCTTCAGTCGACGTTCGAGACTGCCGGTCGAGACTCCGAGCTCCATCGCTGCGATGCGTGAAGCCACTTGCCGCCATGACATCTCCATCGAGAACATGAGGGTCGGAATGTCCGGGTTGTTTCGGATGATGTTCAACGCAACCGTGGTCTTGCCGACCGACGAGAAGGCTTGGATCATGCAGACCTCGGAGCGAGCGAGGCCACCGTTGGTGTCATCGTCGAACCAGTCCATGCCGAAGCCGATGCGAGGGCGAGGGTCGGTCGCCCATTCCCGATACGAGCGGAACCCTTCCGCCAAAGAATGGACGCCGCTCACCGCAGAGCCGGATTGGTATTCTCGAATTGATTCCGGTCGTTGCGCCGGTTGTATTCGTCAATGAGATCTTGAGCGATATGGCCCCTCGACCCGACCTCGATCTGTCGCCGTCGAGCCCATGCCCGAACGTCTGCCGCATTCGCAGTTCTATTCATAGTGATGGCCTTCCTTGTGAGGCTTGTAGTGGGTCTCGTAGGCGGCCCACATAACGATGCCGACCGGCGTGAGGACGCCGACCAAGAAGCCGACACCAGCCACCCCGATCAGCGTCCCCAACCGGCCGTAGCTCATGCCATGCCTGCTGCTGCGAGCTGCTGGCCGACCCATGACGGGTTCTTCTTGTCCTGCAACCAGAGAGCCTTGTCGCCGTTGTCCTTGTTCTTGAAGTCAGGCGCACGGGGGTTGCGCTTGTCTGAACGGTTGTCCCAGAACTTCGACGGGTCGGCGAAGAACTCCTGCCAGATCGCAGCGACCTGGGCGTCGCCGTCGGCGACACCGGGGATAGCGGCGGGCTGGGCCTGCACGACCGGAGCTGCGGCGTGGAACTGGGTAGCCGGGACGGTCGTCGTGCCAGGGAATGCCTGGCCGACCATTGCTGCTGCCTGCTGGACCGAGGCGCCCTGTTCGAGCGAGCCTTGGATGGTCTCCATGTTGGAAACGAAGTCTGCGGTGAGGTCGCCGTGAAGTTTCACGACTTGCTCGACGGTTAGACCGGCGGCGATTGCGCCGGTCAGGACCGAGGCGGCCTGTCCGCCTGCTGCTCCGACCCGGAGGCCGGTGTTGTTATCTGCCATGTTTGTTCCCCTTTCGAGGGCTAGTGGTGGAAGGATACTGCACTGACTACGAGTCGAGTGCAGCGCCGTATTCGCAGACATCCCAGTGGTCGCACCACTTAGGGTTGCACAGCGTGTTGGCGGGATTGGCCGGGAGGTCGAGACCTGCGCCTCGCATTCCCTCGTAGAGAGAGACTACTTGAATGGCTTTTCGCTCTACGGCGGCGATATGGGCGTCGCTCGGGTCGGCGATGCGCCGCTCGAACTTGCCCTTGATGGTCATGATGTCGAACACGAACCGGTAGCCCGGTGCGTCCGGGTACAGCTCCTTCAGGGAGCGGACATACCACGGCGCCTGGTTCTGTTTGCGGGGGTGCTCTTTGCCCTTCGGCCACATTCGACCGGCGGTCTTAAAGTCAACACCGACGATCCAGCCGTGTTCGTCGACCAACGTGAGGTCCATCGAACCGTTCGACGTGTGCTTGTCGAAGAACGGAAGACTGAAGCTCAGTTCGGTACCGAGGACGCCGAAGTGACCGGCCTTGGGGAGACGGTCGAGGGTCGTGAAGTCGGGGTCGATCGGCCACGCAAAGTTGTCGATGTATTCCGGCAAGATGAGAGCGAGGATCTCGTAGGCGGTCTCCTTGTCGGGGACTGCCTCGTCCCACCGGAACGATCCGGCGGTCTTGGTCTTCTCTGACTCATGCGATGGTTCCATCGAGACGCAACGATCGAACTCGGCGTTTGCACTGGCGAGCAGATCGGGCATCGGCATCAGTCGACCCGGAGGGAGGCCAGGCTTGAAGAAGGTCTCGAGCCCGTGGTGGTATGCCGTGCCGAGAGCTCTTGTCGAGCCGCCGTGGTACACGGGGTTCTCGAGATCGTACTGAAGGGCCCGTAGGCACTTGTCGGCACTGCCGAGTGTTGACTGTCTGACTTTCATTCTTCGCTCCATTCATGCAGCCGACGGGACCGGTGGTACCTCAGCTTGATTACCGTCTGCCGGACGGTCGACGGTGAGATCTCAAGCTCGGCAGCGATGCTCTTCATCGTGCGGAACTGGTCTTCGAGGACGACGGCGCAGACCCGGCGTTGCAGACTCGACATCGGGGTCGGCATCGCATGGGCCCGTGCCCAGTCTTCCCGGTTCCACTTGGACCGGTCGACGTCGAGCCCGGCGACGATGTCGTCGGCGAGCTCCATCCGCAACCGTTCCCGGTTGTTGGCCGGTTCGTCGATGTTGATGGCGGTCGGCTCGCATCCCGTGTGCTCGGCAATGAGCGCAATGTCGTCGGGGTCGCAGCCCGCTGCATGCAACGTCTCGATGAAGTTGTCGGGCCTGTCACTCGACGAGGTCGATAGGAGTGTGCGGAAAGGGACGCCGGGGAACCGGTCTTCGAGGTCGTGCAGAACGCTATGCAGCGAGACAAACAACGACAGCACGTCGGGGTTGCGTTGCCGGTTAGCCGCTGCGGCGACGATCGGATTACTGAGCCACACTCGCATGTCGACAAGGTCACTCTTCGACCAGGCTTCGAGCGTGGGGTCGACGGACTGCGAGTCAGCCTCGATGAACACCGACTTGACGTCGGTGCCGGGCATAGCCACGCCTTTCAGGGACTCAGCCTTGACGACCACTCGTTCTGTTGGCTTGCCGAGTTTGCGGGCACGCTGCGTGCTGGTTGAAGTGTCGATAGTTGAGGGGAACGCAACGTAACCGGGGAACTCTGCGTTAGGTTGCACTGCGGCGTAGGGGCCTCGGGCCTCGGCCGGTACGGATTGGTACTTTTCGATCACTACATAACTCTTTCCTGCGTGCTGTTCTGAGTGCTGAACTGGACAATAGCAGTATGTAACTTGGAAAGGTGACATACCCTGGTGCGTTTGCTGATTCTTGACAAAATACATCAGCACTGTCACAGAGTGCTGTGCTGGACCAGCAAAAACTCATACTTGACTCAACGCAACTGTTGACTTAGGATTGACAATAGTCAGACCAACTGACTGACTGACCTACCTAGCACTAGGGTGGAACCCGAAGGAGTTTCCCAATGAGTAGAAGACCCAACATGACACAGACTCAGCTCGACGAGATCCGAGCGGCGTACGAGGCTTGGAACCCGTACGCCCCGGACGCCGTGACAGCAGAACAACTTGCCGAGAGTTTCGGTATCACCAAGACCACGATGTACACCTGGCGCCGTCGTGGCTGGCGCCTTGAAGGTCGAGACGGTGACGGACAAGAGGGCTGGAAGGCTCGGGGGGAATCCTCGCCGGGCATAGACCCGGCGGTGGGCACCGGCGGCCAGCTCGTCGATACGGTCCGTTACCTGACCGAGCAGCTCGTAGCTTTAACCGCCGAGAACGGCGAGCTGAAGAAAAAGATCGCCGCCTATAGCGGGGCCGACGAACACAACTCCTGAGACACAATCACTGAGAACGACAAAGAGCCCCGGACCTGAGTCCGGGGCTCTTTGCTTGTGGCTGGTAGGGGGGATCAGCCGAACTGGTGCAGGCTCAGTACGGGCCGCTGCTTGTTCTCCTCCTCCTCGGGCTCGACGACGATCGGCTCGAAGAGCAGGTCGTACGACTGGACCCTCGACGACGGGACACGTCGGGCCTCGGCCATGTCGAAGTTGCCGACGCCGCCGATGCAGAGCATGCCCTTAAACATCCAGGGCTCCCGGTCCGTCTCGAACGTCGCCGTGACGCCGCCGAGGTAGGTGATCTCGATGCCGTAGATTCTCATGACGCCTTCGCCTTGTCGTTCTGCTGTATCTCGAACGCCGTGACTGCTTCGAGTGCTTTACGGTCCTCGACGTCAGGGAGGTGGACCCTGCGGGCCTCGACGACGTGGCCGCTGCGGAGCGTGCCGTAGATGAGCGCCTGGTCGGGGCCCGCCTGGTCGACGGTCCACTTGAGCTCTTCGGGCTCGTACTCTCGAACGAGTGCGTTGATCTCCTGACGGATCACCTTGGGGAGCGGCGGAGAGATTGGCTTGCCGTCCCAGGAGACGATCTGGAACTTGGCTTGGTGGCGGGTCATGACTGCGCCTTCCTCTCGACGTGCGCCCAGTAGAGAAGGCCGAGTGTCGAGACACCGGCGATGGTGAGACCTCCGAAGAAGTCGAAGGCGGATACTGCAAACATTTTTTCCTGCTTTCGTTGGTGGGTATTTGCACGGCCGGGCGGCCGTCGTGCCTGCCGAGGGCTCGAACCTCGGTGCCTGCCAGTCAGGCGGGTACGGGAAGGATCCCGCACCGTGTCAGTCAGCTCACGGCCTCCTTCATGTTCTGCCAGTCGCCGTCGGCCATCGGCCGCCACCGGATCACGCTGTCGAGAGTGAAGTCACCGACCGACGTGTACAGCACGTCGTCCTCGACGCCCTCGACGAGGCAGCAGAACGAGCCCGCCCAGCCCCACAGGACGATCTCCTGGCCTTCCTCGGGGATCATGACTGCACCCCCTCGACGACCCGGCGCAACTGCTTGTTCGGGCTGACTTTGATGCGGCGGCGCCGGACCGGCCCGTCGACTGATACGAGGACGAGCTGATACGACGGCACACGGCGCCACCGGTAGCCACGGGGCGACGGGTCGAGGCGCTTGACGATCATCTGGATCTCGTACTGGCCGGGCAGGATCGGCTTGCCGTGGTCGTGGTGAGTCCACGGGGCGCTGTTCCAGTCGACGACCGGGTACTCGCCGGTCTCGACGACGTCGATGCGATCGCCGGGCGACAAGACCCTCGGGGTAGACATATCCCAGCTCATGACTCGACCAGCGATCCGGCGACGTGATCCCAGTCGACCCGCCAGAACGAGCCGACGTCGGCGATCATCGAGAGGATGAGCTGAGGCGCCTGCTCGCCGGGGTAGGGGTTCAGGGCCCCGTCGACCATGTCGGTCACCCATTCCCGCAGCACGTCGCCGTAGAAGGCGTCCTGGTTCGACGAACGCATGACATCGAGCGCCGCCGTGTACAGCCCGTGGTCGTTCGAGAGGTGCAGGCCGAGGTACCAGCTCTCCTTGTTGGGCCAGCCGTTGTGCTGCCCGTAAGAGTCGAACGTGTCGGGGCGACTCATGACGACACCTCCTCGGCGTCGAGCTCCCAGGACCGGCCGGACCGGACGACGATTACAACCTCGTCGAGGTTCTCGACCTTGCCGGTGTCGAGGTCGACCAGGGCGATCGGGCGCCAGTAGTTGTGATCGACGTCGATGTTCTTGACGTTGCCGTTGACGTACGAGAGGTGGTACTCGGCGATGTCGTTCTTGCTCTGCTCGACGAAGAGATGGCTGAGGCTGGTGTAGCTGTCGAGCTCGACGTGCAGTGCTTTGGTCGGCCAGTGGGCAACCGCTCGGCGGATAATTTCTTCCCTGTTCATTGCATTGCTCCTTGATGTGGATGGGTGAGCGACCGGGTGGTCGTCGTGTCCGGGCGAGGAGTCGAACCTCGCTGGCGGCCGCCGTTGGCCCCGGACTGTGCGGGAAGGATCCCGCACCGGCTAGGTCATGCTGAGAAGCACGCCGTGAAGTACGGGAACTCGATGCCCCTGGACTGCGCCTCGACGCTGGCGAGGTGCTGTAGCTCTTTCTTGACGTACTGCGGCGTGCCCTTCTCGACGCCGCCCCTCACTAGGCGGAGAAGATCGGGCGTCGAGAGCGCTTCAACGTCGGGGCGGAATGCGTCTCGGATCGCTTGCGGGCTTGGGCGATAGCTCATTGGATTGACCTTTCGGGTCGTTGGTATTGGATGGATGATACAGGAAGGATCCTGCACTGAGTACAGTGTAACACGGCTGTCAAGCCCCCCAATTTTCGGGGTGGTCTTCGAGCACCTCGATTCTCATGCCTGCGCCGCCTCTCGGGCCGCCTTGTTCGCTCGACGAGTCAGGGCCGCCTTGATGACCCCCTGGCGCCGTCGCTGGACCCGTACGGCCTCCTCCCAGGTCCGCCCGGCGCCGTAGGCCCGGCGGGGCCCGGTCGAGGCGTCGAGGACGATGTAGCGGGCATTGAACAGCTCCGGCCGGTAGTCCGGGCTCGACTCGATCGTGACCGAGCGGGGATGGTACCGCCAGGCGGCGTCGAGCTCGACGTAGCAGTCAGGGCACGGGATGACCCGGCCCCAGCAGTCGATGTCGCCGGTCGAGTAGCACGTCGAGCAGCTCACGACTGCCACGCCTTGACGTCGACGAGGTCGATGTTGAGGCGATCGTGACCGGCGGCGAGCTCGAACCCGTCGCCGTCCTCGAAGTGGTCGCTCACCTCGCCGTGAACCCGGCTGCCCCCGTTGAGCTCGACCGTGACGTACTCGCCGACCGACGGCATCGGGCGGCGCCGCTTGGGATTGTGTTCGGCCGAGTCGAAGGGCAGCAGCAACCAGCTACGCACACGCTTGCCAGCGATGGCCTCGGGGAGGAGCTCGTCGTCGAGCCCGGCCTTAGCGAGCGCCACGCCGATGAGTACGCCGAGCTCGTAGTCGCTGATGCCGTCGATGCCGTCGACGGTGAGGTCGCTGGTCGTGCTGGCTAGGGCCAGATCCCAGTGCGCCGTCACGCCGTACTCGGCGAAGACTTTCTCGATAGCTGACTTGATGTCCATGATGACCTCCTAGGTCGATGTGATTGGTCGGTGCTCTTGCACCGGGCCCGCCACCAGCCGGAGCCGGTGAGGAGCCCGCTGCCGACCGGCCGCAGCCGGTCGACGAGCGCCTCGATTAGGCGGCCGGTACGGGCCGCTCGATCGAGATATGACGGACCCGGTCGGTCCTGTCCGGCATGTAGCCGTGAGTCAGGTAGCCCCGCCTCGTAAGGCCCTCGACGGCCGGACGCCGCCCGGACCCGTCGACGTGGTGCGAGCAGCCGCAGTCCATGTGATGGCTCGCCCCGTTCTCGTCGTAGACCGTCCGGTAGCCCATGCAGAACACCGGGTGATCGACGAACCGCTCGGCG
>Ga0213861_10001509_pt1 | contig 20481 bp, 17 predicted proteins | sample PICome_4_FD_160110 | JGI IMG/M metagenome (GOLD analysis project Ga0213861, IMG submission 160110) | Coastal seawater microbial communities near Pivers Island, North Carolina, United States - PICO131 | ecosystem: Environmental > Aquatic > Marine > Coastal | place: USA: North Carolina... | reverse complement strand
CATGGAACGCCGCGCCGCGGAGATCGTGCAAAATGAAGCGCCCGATATTGCAATTTCGCTGTCATGCGAATTGGGCCAGTTCGGTTTGCTGCCGCGTGAAAATTCGACGATTATCAATGCGGCGTTGTCCAGTTTGTCCGACCATGTTGTTCGGGCCTTCCGTCGTGCGCTGCAGGAACTTGATCTCAATGTTCCGCTGTTCATCAGTCAAAATGATGGGACGCTGATGCGGGCAGATGATGTGCAGCGCTACCCCGTGTTGACCTTTGCGTCTGGTCCCACCAACTCCATGCGGGGCGCGGTCTATCTTGCCAAAATTAAGGATGCGATGGTAGTGGATATCGGTGGTACAACCTCTGATATCGGCATGCTGCGCAATGGTTTCCCGCGCCAATCGACCAATTTTGTTGATGTGGGTGGGGTCAAAACGAACTTTCGCATGCCCGATGTCCTGGCAGTTGGTCTCGGTGGTGGAAGTCTTGTCCGTAATGAAGGGCGACTGGTTGGACCGGACTCAGTTGGATACGAGCTGACCAGTCGCGCGCAATGTTTTGGCGGCGACACGCTGACGGCTACCGATATTGCCGTCGCGGGTGGATGGGCCGATGTGGGTGATAAATCTCTTATACGTGCAGACCAGGCAACAATTGACGCCGCCCGCGCATCGATGCGCCTGTTGCTGGATATGAATGTCGAGCGCATGAAAACCGAAGCTGCGGACCTGCCCTTGCTGGTCGTCGGCGGTGGCGCAATCCTCGTGGATTGGCCGGTACAGTCGGTCTCGGATGTGCTGCGCCCCGAATTCTCATCTGTTGCCAATGCCGTCGGCGCGGCTATTGCGCAAGTGTCAGGCGAAGTTGAACATGTGGTGACCTTGAACGAGACTAATCGGAGGACGGTGCTGGATGACGCCCGCCAGGAGGCCAAAGACAAGACAATCAGCGCAGGCGCCACTGCTGCGAGTGTTGAGATTATCGAAGTGGAGCAGGTGCCGATCAGCTACTTGCCCGGAAACCCCACACGATTGCGCGTCAAAGCCGTCGGCGATCTACCAATATAGGAAGCCAAATGGAACTAAAATGCAAAGATGTTGACGACCTGTGTATCGGCGCAGCTTTTTTGGGCGCCGGTGGCGGCGGCGATCCCTATATCGGTGGATTGATGGTCAAACAGGAACTGGCCGCTGGACGGATGATCGAGATTATTGACCCAGACAGCTTGGACGACTCCAAGCTGATTATCCCAACGGCAATGATGGGTGCACCCACCGTGTTGCTTGAGAAGATACCATCAGGCGAAGAGCCAATTCGCGCCCTGCGGGTTGTTGAAAAAGAGCTGGGGCGACAGGCTGACGCGACTATGCCGACTGAAGTTGGCGGCATTAACTCGACCATACCGCTGTTTGTGGGCGCAAGGCTGGGAATCCCTGTGGTCGATGCGGATGGTCAAGGGCGGGCTTTTCCCGAACTACAGATGGAGACCTTCGCCATCGAAGGTGTCAAGGGCTGCCCATTAGGGATTTCTGACGAAAAGGGTGACACGTCACTGGTTATGACGGATAACAATCATCGCATGGAATGGATCGCCCGCGGCATCACCATTCGCTTCGGCGGAACCGCATATTTCGCCAACTACCCCATGAGTGGCGCCGATGTGAAACGCAGCGCTGTCAAACACACTTTGACACTTGCACGGCATATTGGAGAGATTATCCGCAATTCCCGGTCCCGCAAGCAGGACCCCTTTGACGAATTGTGCCGTTTTCTGGCGACGACAAGTTATGCAATTGCGCGCGTTATCTTTGACGGCAAAATCACCGATGTGGACCGGCGCACAAGTGAGGGCTTTACCTTAGGCAGTGTCTCGATCGACAACCCGAACGGTCGCTGCGTCATCGAATTCCAAAACGAAAACCTCATCGCCCGCGCAGACGGCGATGTGCTTGCAATTGTGCCCGATATCATCTCAATTCTCGACGCAGAGACCGCAATGCCCATCACCAATGAAACTCTGCGCTATGGCCAGCGGGTCAAAGTGATGGCCGTTCGAGTTCCGCCCATTATGCGATCTGAAGCCGCTCTCAGGCAGTTTGGCCCAGAAGCTTTTGGAATGTCAGAACCCTATTGCGCATTAGAGTGAAAGGCACTGTCAGACAAAACGAGCTTGAGATGGGGAGGGCGGTTTTATATCCTCGCCGAATGACAAACCACCGCCCCATTCAGGTACTTTAAAGAGCCTTGAGATCATCCGCTTGGCTGTGATGCTGTACGTTCGTTTTCCGCTCTCACTCCATAATGTGGAATATTTATAGAGTGTCTTTGTTTGCCTGTGGACCGCTTTTAGGACCGCTTTTTGGAATATGAGTTGTTTCAAATAATTGATAATAAATGCTTTTACTAAATTAGTTTTGCCGTGTGGGGGCACCACAATTCATCACATAGATATTACATATCAACCTGTTAATTATTATTAATTGAATTAGTCCCCCCTTTTGTCCCCCCTTTGGTTGACCATACCCGCTATTTCCGCCACGCGCCCGCACGCCTGCGCGGCGCTGCAAACATGTTTGTTTTGGCACGCGGTTACGCAGCTGTTTGCCTACTGAGGCCGCTATGGTCCGCTTATGGCGCTACAAAGGCAGGGTGTGGGGTTGAGTTGGCTGTGAGGCTGTTGCAACGCACCTCAACTCACGCCTCAATCTCAAGCTCAACCGCGCCGCTGCTCTCGCTGCGTGGCGCCAATTATTGAGCGCATAGATTCAGGCTGCACCAGCAATTCGATGCGAGTTCTCATTCGTCTGACAGCACCGTTGGAAATGCTCAGCAGGGGGACTTTATCAGAAAAGTCCGCCCTTGCAGCTATGGGCACACATCAACACTCCACCGCCAAAGTCTGGTATTTTTGAAATCTCAAGAACATCTATCATGGGTTACTTCATATTATAAATTCACAGAAAGTACGGGCCAAAAAGAAGTCGGTCATTTACTACATTTTTCATATAATTTTCTCTTCTATTGTTAAGATTTCTGAAAAAATAAGTACTAATGGCACCCTTTTATGTAGTTTTGTTACATTAATGGGAAAATAAACGCAATACTTTGAGCCACCCGTCCAGCATAAAATTGCTAGAATTACCGAAACACCCCGAAAACTCCTTGGATTTCGGCATTTCAACACTCATCCCTGATCAAGTTGACAAATGAGTAGTTCCAACCCAGATGTAGTATTACTCCAGAACGAAAGGGCCGCGCAGTTGAGCACAAACAATTTGATCGAGATAATCAAACAATCGCTTCCCGGCCTGCGCAAATCAGACCGGAAGGTCGCAGAGACAATCCTGCGCAACCCGTCAAAGGCAACCGAAATGAAGCTCGCCGAACTTGCGCGCGCCTCAGGGGTAAGCGAGCCGACGGTTGTACGGTTCTGTAATTCGGTTCGCTGCGTTGGCTTTCAGGATATGCGCTTGAAACTAGCCAAATCCCTGGCCTTTGGCCTGTCCACGTCTCATGTAGCTATTTCCGAGGTGGACGCGCTCCACGAGGTCGTCAACAAGATCTTTGACTTTAACTTAACCAGTCTGGATTGGGTTCGCACAAATTTGAACGTACCTGAGCTGGAGCGCGCCGTTGAGGCCATAATGGCGAGCAAGTCTCTACACTTCATTGGCCTTGGCGCCTCCGCAATCGTGGCACAAGACGCCCAGCAAAAATTCCCGCTGTTTGGCGTGGCCACACACGCCAGCGTGGATATACATCAGATGCTGATTGCTGCTTCAATGATGGGAGAGGGCGATGTCTTGTTCGCTGTATCGAATTCCGGAAATACGCGAGAAGTCATTCAGGCCACTCGGCATGCCAAACAACGTGGCGCGACAACAGTTGCCATCACCGGCGCCAACAGCCCGCTCTTGCGGCATTGTGACATTGGCCTTTTGGTCGAAACACTTGAAAATACCGACGACTACACGCCGACCATCTCGCGTGTTGCTGCGCTCGTTGTTATCGACATCCTCTCAACAGTTGTCGCATTGCGCCGCGAACCGGAAGAGCGCCACAAGGTCATGGAAATGAAGCGCTACATTGCAGACGTTCGCGCAACTGGAGTGATATAGGCAGCATGAGTGAACAAGCCCCCTGGCAAGTCGTCAAGCTTACTCGACTACTGGGGCGAAGGCTAATGAATTATCCCTTGGGTGACTTGACGAGGTTGCGTGAGTCGTAATTTTTACACCAAACGCTGCAGCACATCCCATGACGCCACCTGGGCAATGGCAAAAAGCCCGATTAACCGCCATCAGGGACAATCTTCAGGGTTCTGCAAAGTTGGGGTCTTACGATTTGGATCTCACTGTGCTCGGATGCGGCCAAGTCAATCTTGGCAGGGTCTTCTGTGTTGAACGAAAACATCCCCCAATGATGGGGGATAAGGATTTTCGCATGACGCGCAAAAAATATTGCCTCATCCAAGGTCAAATTGCCTGGTATACCATCAGCTAGACGCTCAGCGTCGCGGCCGTTCACCGGCAGCAAAGCAATATCTGGTGAATAGGTCGACACAGCCATGTCCAAGTCTTCAAATGGTATTGTATCGCCGGAATGATAAAACCGAGTGCCGTCAACTTCGATACCGTAACCTAGAAATTTGTGACGGCCCAAAGCGTCCAACTCTTCGGCTTCATGGGCAGCTGGAAACACCTTGATCTGCAACCCATCTAGGGAGATTTCATCACCGGTATCGACCAAGATCAGCTCTACCGCTTGGCCTATCCGCTCTCGAGCTAGATCCTCACATGATGCGGGCACGACAAAACGGACCTTGGGAAAGCGCTCAAAAAGCGGGCCAAGCGTATCTGGGTCAAGATGGTCGGTATGCGCATGTGTAATGAGAACGTAGTCAATTTCAGGTAGCTCGCCAACTATGATAGGAGGTGGAGCCATCCTTTGGTGATCGTGTTTCTTACCATCGTATTTGTGCGCTAGGCTGTCTGACAAATATGGATCAATCAGTACGCGTTTTGTACTGCTTTCCAGCCAAAAACCCGCCTGCCCCAGCCAGAACAATGCTAAGTGGTTGGGCATTGGGCGCCCCTTATGAATCTCAAACGAAAGGACCATCGAGACACCCAAGAATATTTTGCACAGCCATCATCGTAGCACGATCCACGCTTTCTGTTGTGAAGCCGCCAATATGCGACGACATAGTCACCCCAGGATGATTCAGCATTTCTACCCGCTGCGGCGGCTCAGATTCAAAAACATCTGTCCCGTAAAATCCGATTTGACCGCTTTCGAGCAAAGATGCCAAGGCCGTTTGATCGATGAGACCAGCGCGCGCTGTGTTGACCAGAACGGCGCCTTTCATGCAGGCACCAACCTCTTTAGGCCCCAATACCGCACTGCCGTCTTCGGGCATTGGGCAATGCAGTGAAATAGCATCTGATTTTTTTACTACTTCAGCCAGCGACCCTCGTTGGAAGTTTTGATGCTGTATCGCATCCTGGTTGGTATACGGGTCATAGGCAATGACGTTTGCACCGAGTGATAGACATATCTGCGCCAATTCCTGACCAATCGCTCCTAATCCCAGAATGCCAACCGTTGCACCTTTGATCTCACGACCACGCAGGCGCGGCCATTCGCCAGCCTGAATTCCAACATGGGTCTGCGTTAATTGGCGAAGCCCCGTTAGGATATATGTCAGTGCAAGCTCAGCAACGCTGCGTGCATTTGCACCTGACGCTTTACACACCTTAATCCCCTTTTCAGCCAGCACCTGCAAAGGCAGATTATCGATTCCGGTCCCGTTCCGACTGATTACCTTTAGCTCACTGGCCGCATCAATGACCTTTTCAGAAACAGGCTCAACACCCGCCAACCACGCCACGCATCCTGGCATGGCCCCAATTAGATCTGCTTCGTTGGGCATTACGCCTGGCCGTACACTAACTGGTTCTAATCCAACTTCACGCAACGCATCCAGCGCTGGATGTGTACAATCAGAAAGCGATCGGGGTGTGATTAATACCTTCGCACCGCTCATCGTCCTGCAACCTTTGTCGCGATTTCCGAAATCGCATTAAATCTATCACCGGCTACAGGGATCTCGATGTTAAACACCTCCGCAATGACCTGCGTCCACCCGTAAATAAAGTAAGTCCACCCATCCTCGACCTGAAGACACAGCGCCGTTTTGGCCGCATTTGCCTGATCCAGAAACACCAGATTACCCCGATAATTCAGCTCCCAGATGATGGCGTTTTTTGGGAAAGGCGCCGCATCGCTTAGTGGAGAACCGGGAGCGTCTTTGCCCAACCCCGTCGCATTGATCACAACGCTTCCCGCAGCCATTGACGCCAAGATGTCGTCATTGTCTTGGGCTGTTGCCGCCAGACGGTATTCAATCGGAATATCACTGCCTAGGCTTTCATGAATTTCGCGGATGTGGTCCAATCTAGGCTGGGACCAGTTCGACACAACAATCCTCTTTGGTCGATTTTCGCCCCTGCTTTCCTGCATCAGATGCCAAGACAGTGCGATAGTTGACCCTCCGGCCCCAATCGAAAATAGTTCGGCCCCCGTATCCGCAAAGTGATCTTTTGGCAGGAAGCCATCCAGCGACAAACCTGACGAAATTGGGTCCTTCGCATGGCAAATCAGCTTACCATCCCGTTTCGAGATGCAACTAGTTTCGGCCATAAGCGTCGCATGAGGATCAATCACGTCAAACATGTCTTTGCAGGCTTCAAAAAGATCCAATTTGTGTGTCGTCACCAACGCACCCAATGACAACGGGTCATTTTTCAAGAAATCCACTGCTTCACGATAGTTTTCAGCTGTATCATGGGGGGGGAAATCAATGCCCTTGATTTCGACATCACCCAATCCCAAATACTCAGCCCAAACCGGAAAAATCTTCATGATCGAAGATTGGCCCGTCGTTACGCCAATAAAATAGAATGTCGGGCGCGTTGCTGGAGAATACGTCATTGAGCGCTTCGAATTTTAGCGGCGCGATCAACAGACATCTTGGCTTTTTCAGTAATCTGAGCCCAGTCTCCGTTGGCGATATCTGCCTTAGTGGCGATCCATGTGCCGCCTACGGCTCGGACAGTAGGCATAGACAACCACTGATCTAAATTCTCTAACGTTACGCCGCCTGTCGGGTTAAATCCTATCTCTGTGTGCGCGTAGGGCGCCGCAATGTTGCGCAGCAAGTTCGGTCCACCCGCAGCCATTGCTGGGAAAAACTTCACCATCTTGCAACCTGCTTTCAGTGCGGCCTGTAGGTCTGTTGGTGTCATAATACCTGGGGCGAATGGGAGCCCAACCTCTTCTGCACGCAATAGAACATCCAGGTCCAAACCAGGTGACAAAGCAAATTTCGCTCCTGCCGCCTTTGCATCGTCAACTTGACTTTCAGTCAACACGGTTCCTGCGCCAACAAGCAGCTCAGGCCGCTGGGAAGAAATTGCAGCGATGCTGTCAAGCGCGGCGTCAGTTCTGAAAGTGATCTCGGCAACCGGCAACCCGCCTTCCAAGAGCGCGTCAGCCAAAGGCACAGCGTCAGCCGCGGCATCAATAGCAATCACAGGAACAACGCCGTACTGCTCAATTTTCTCAAAAATATTCACTGTTCGTGGTCTCCCGTTTCGTAAACACGTTCAATTTCCGCAGCCGTTCGCGGGCGGTACGAAGAATTCGGTGCTTCCTTCCAGCCGGATCCGTCGGCCACAATGCGACTGGCCATTCCGCCAGACCGTTCGATAATTGAATAGTCCTGTCCGGAATCGGAGGGATAACAAAAGCTCATCACCAGAGGCGCTGCACCAGTATTCACAGAGCGGTGAATCCAGAAAGGCGGCACATAGATCATCTGCCGTGGAAACACTTCCAGAACCCGCGTTTCGCCCTCAGGTGACTCCAACAACATCACCCCTTCCCCAGATTCACCGTAATAGGTTTCAGGGCGGTTTGCCGTGGCGTGGATATGTCCACGCGTCATGAAAAACTCTTCCCCAATTCGACCGGGTTCCATGAAGGTTGTCCCGAAGATCAGATCTCCATGCCCGGCATCCGGCCGAACATCTGACACCTTATATACAATCTCGTCTCCACCTTGCTCTAAAACCTGAGAAAACGCTGCGCCATCTTCATAAAGCCCCACCAGCTCACTGAGCTTCTTACTGTAATGGCCTGTTGCACCTTCCAGTTCAGCATTTGAAGGATCGATGCGGTGTGATGTGGGACTTGGAATCACGCTAGCCTCCTATACTCGGTAGTATTACTACTCAAATTATAGATAATTTACAAGATTATTTTAGTAAAATATCTAAAATACCTCAATATTTTCTTATTTAACCTAATTTATCCATCATGATTGTAGTATTGCTACTTTTAAGGATTGACCCAATCAATCCGCTGCGCCATTGTGAATGTCGGAGGCGAATCAATGAATGATCGCGTGAAACACATTTTTATTTGGCCTGCTTTCCTGCTGGTGCTCGTAATCACGCTGTTCCCCCTGATCTACGCACTAACCGTGAGCTTCCAAACCGTAAGGATCGTCCCACCGACGCCAGCTCGGTTTGTTGGCTTTGACAACTATGCAGACATCCTCGCGAACGCCCGCTTCTGGGGGGCCATCGCAACCACAGCGACGATCGTGATTATTTCAGTTTTGGCCCAGTATGCCATTGGCTTATCCGTGGCTTTGGCCTTGCATCACAATGTTCCTGGCGCGTCCTTGTTCAGGGTTACATTCCTATTGCCAATGTTTCTTGCTCCGGTGTGCGTCGCGCTGATTGCTAAAATGATATTCCACCCGGTTCTAGGGCCAGCCAACGAATTTTTCTCTATGTTCGGCCTCGAAAACCTGCCGTTCCTCACCGATCCAAACTTCGCTATTGCCGTTCTAATTGCCATCGAAACTTGGCAGTGGACACCTTTTGTCGTGCTCTTGATGTTAGCTGGACTTCAGAACTTGCCAGCCGAGGTGTTTGAGGCCGCTCGTGTCGATAATATTTCAGCTTGGCGACGGTTCCGCGACATTACATTCCCGATGCTCTTACCACTTTCAGCTGCGGTCATTTTCATCCGACTGATCGAAGGGTTCAAAATCATCGATACCGTATTCATCTTAACCGGAGGCGGGCCAGGCACATCGACCGAAACTCTAACGTTATTTGCCTATAATGAAGGCTTCAAAAAGTTCAACATTGGTATGACTTCGGCGCTGAGCTTTCTCTTTCTGATCGTCGTGATTGTCTTTGGTACGCTTTATCTGGCTGGCGCGCGCAAACTGACGCAGAGGTATGCCCAGTGAGACGTGAGAGCTTTCGCAAGGCGGGTTTTCTGCTCAGCATGTTTTGGCTGCTGCTATGCATTTTCCCGCTTTGGTGGGTGCTGGTCACGGCATTCAAACCACCCTTGGCAGTGAGTGGTGGAGCTACCTACTTACCTTTTTGGGACTTCCAGCCTTCGCTCCATGCATTCCGCGATGCATTTTCTGGAATCCGAGGTGATTTCTGGGGACCGATCAGCAGTTCAATTTTTATTTCCATCGTCTCAACAGGTCTGGCCGTGCTGCTGGGCTCCATGGCGGCCTATGCTTTGATCCGGTTCAAATTCAGCATTCATCTATTGGCGGGTTTGCTATTTGCCGTGTTGGCCATTGGTGGCTTCGTTGTCATGACTGAGATGTGGAACATACGTGTGCCGTATGCGCTTCTGGTGGTCCTATTTGTTGCATTACCGGTGTCTGTATGGGCAAACGGCCGCAATCTCCCCGGTCCGGTCCTCGGCAACGATGACGTCACATTTTGGTTCGTCTCACAACGAATGTTTCCGCCGATTGTGTCCGCTTTTGCATTGTTTTTGCTATACGCAGAAACTGGAAAAGCTGGCTTTCGCCTGTTGGACACCTTTGGCGGCATGGTCCTAGCCTACACTGCCTTCGGGTTACCCTTTGCGGTTTGGCTGATGCGGGATTTCTTTGAAAGCGTCCCTGTTGAAGTCGAAGAGGCCGCCATGGTTGATGACATTGGTCGTATGCGCATTTTTGCTCAAATTGTGCTCCCAATGTCTCTGCCCGGATTGATCGCGACATCAATGGTTGTTCTGGCATTTATTTGGAACGAGTTTCTGTTCGCCCTGCTTCTAACGTCGTCAAGGTGGCAAACGCTGCCAATCCTACTGGCAGGGCAAAATTCTAGTCGAGGTGACGAATGGTGGGCCATTTCAGTAGCAACACTGATTTCGATCATACCAATGATCCTAGTCGCCACATTCTTGGGCCGCATGATGCGCTCAGGAATGCTCTCTGGATCAATCAAGTAAGTTTTCAACGGAAAAATGGAGAAACCAATGAAAAACCTATTGCTTAGCGTCGCAGTACTACCGCTTGCGACCATAGTGCATGCAGAGTGCTTGCCGGATTACACAGGCGTCACTTTGACAATTTCAACACAGAACGGACCGTATGTTGCTTCGGCACTTCAGACAGCAGCTGAAAGCTGGGAGGCAAAGACTTGCGGGGAGGTGAACTTGGTTGAGTTTCCGTTTGGCGAGCTCTATCCTAAGTTTTTGACAGGTATGAGCCAGCAGACTGGAGATTTTGACGTTATCGGTTTCATTCCTGCTTGGGTTCCGGATTTCGCGCCGTATCTCTCAACAATGCCTGCCGAAATGCAGCAAGGCGAAGCTTGGGATGATATACATCCAGTATACCGTGAACGCCTGATGTCATGGGGTGGCGAAATCAAATCCGCCACCATGGACGGCGACATGCATATGCTGAACTTTCGCTCTGATCTCTTCGAAGACGAAGCCAACAAGACCGCGTTCATGGAGCAGTACGGCTATGATTTGGCCGCGCCAATCACATGGGACCAGTACTACGATATTGCTGAGTTCTTCAACGAATCTGATGCTGTTAATTATGGCACCGCCGAGGCATACGCGCGTGGCGGGCAACAGTTCTGGTACTTCTTCAGCCACGCTGCCAGCTACACGAACAACCCTAGCAACCCAGGGTCGATGTTCTTTGACCCTGAGACCATGGATGCACAAATCAATAACGAAGGCTGGCTTCGCGCATTGGAAGAATACAAGCGCGGCTTGGACTTTGGCCCTCCGGGTTCTTTGAACAACGGGTCCGGTGACGTACGCCCACTTTATGCAGGTGGTTCGGTCGCAATGAACCTCGACTGGGCAGACTCGGGCATTCTTGGTGCAACAGAGGGTTCGATTGCCGGAAGTGTACGTACCGCAATGCTTCCAGGCTCTACACAGATCTGGAACCACGTGACCGGCGAGTGGGACATGTTTGACGAACCAGTTGCGTCGCCATTCCTTGCATTTGGTGGATGGCAATTGGCTGTTCCCATCGATAGCAAAAATCAGGAAGCCGCATGGTCTTATGTTGCTGAACTAACCAGCCCTGAGCTTTCCGGTGCAGCAATTGTTACGGCGAATACAGGTGTTAACCCCTATCGACTCAGTCACTACGACAACATCGAGAACTGGCTTTCGATATTCACTGAAGAAGAGGCACGCAGCTATCTGTCGGCACAACGTGCATCACTTGACGCACCAAACGTGGCGCTTGACCTGCGTCTTCCTGGGTTCTTCTCCTACACAGAAATCCTCGAAATCGAGCTTTCAAAAGCACTTGCGGGTCAGGTTGAACCACAAGAAGCGCTCAATACGATTGCTGCGGAATGGGACGAGCTCACAGATGAGTTTGGTCGCGATAGTCAACTCGCTGCCTATCGAGCTTCAATGGGCCTCCCACCACTGAACTAGACCAATAAAAGCAGCGACAGAACTTCGGGCGCCGAAAGGTGCCCGAAGTATTTTATTAGGAAGGTAAAATGGAACATATCGAATTCCGCAAAATTTCAAAATCGTATGGGGCTGTCGAAGTCGTTCCACCGCTTGACCTGTCGATCCATCAAGGTGAATTCATCGTTCTTGTTGGACCGTCTGGCTGTGGTAAAACGACTACTCTCAGGATGCTCGCAGGCTTGGAAGAGACCACGAGTGGCCAAATCTTGATCGACGGCAACGATGTTACGAACAAACGGCCCGGCGAGCGGAATTGTGCAATGGTTTTCCAAAACTACGCCCTTTATCCACACATGAGCGTGCGAGAGAACATCGGCTACGCCATGAAAGTTCACGGCACCCCAAAGGACGAAATCGATAAACACGTAGATGAAGCTGCCGAATTACTCGGGCTTTCAGATTATTTGGAACGAAAGCCCCGAAATTTATCTGGCGGCCAAAGACAGCGTGTTGCTATTGGTCGTGCATTCGTACGCCAACCTCAAGTGTTCTTGTTCGATGAGCCGTTGTCCAATTTGGACGCCAAACTGCGCGTCGAAATGCGAAGCGAAATCAAATTACTACAGCGCCGGCTGAATACCACGGCCGTCTATGTGACCCATGATCAGGTAGAGGCGATGACAATGGCGGATCGCGTTGTTGTCATGCGCAGTGGTGTGATCGAGCAAGTCGACGCCCCAATCACTCTGTATGAACGTCCGGTAAACCGATTTGTTGCCAGCTTCATCGGATCCCCGTCCATGAACTTCTTTGACGCCAGAATTGAGGCGGGTGTCCTAATGATCGGCGATCAACGCATGCAACTTGCTGCCAAGGATGCGGATCGGATCGGAGACTATGGCAACGTAGTCTTTGGCATTCGTCCAGAACACTGTCGGGAAGCTGAGACCGCATCCCACTTGACCTTCGATGTTGAGGTTATTGAACCGCTGGGTTCAAATACACTACTGCTTGGCAAGATTGGTGGTCAAAAAATTATGACGCAAGTCGACCCAAGATTCATAGCAGAGGCAGGTGCACTTGCTACGGTACCAATTGATATGCAAGCCGCGCATTTCTTTAACCCGACAACCGAAGAGCGCATCTAGTATGGTTAGAGACCTTTTCCTGGCAATTGATGTTGGAACCGGCGGAATTCGATCCGCACTCGTGAGTCACGATGGTGAAATCCTAAAAATTTTTCACAAGGAGCATGAGCAGATCGTGCCGCGTTATGGATGGTCCGAACAGCGCCCTGCGGATTGGTGGGCGGGAACGGTCGAGACAATCAACCAAGTACTCGCCGAGGTGGATGGTGCCGCAGCGCGTGTCGCGGCGATCTGCGCATGCGGCCAAATGCATGGTGCAGTTCTTGTGGATTCAAACGGGCTTCTGACACGAGAAACAGCCCCCCTTTGGAACGACAAACGCACGCAACCTCAGGCCGACCAACTCAATAAGTTGATCCAACCCGACGACGCATTGCGCCTGACCGCCAACCTACCCTCTCCAGCTTGGCCGGCTTCAAAACTGATGTGGCTCATGGAAAATGACCCAGAAGCCGTCGCCCAGGCCGAAAGCCTGTTGATGCCAAAGGACTGGATTAACCTGAAACTGACGGGTGAGTACGCGCAGGACTACACGGAAGCCTCACTTAGCTTCTTAATGGATCAATCGACGAGGGATTGGTCGGACGAACTAATCGCCCTTACGGGAATTCCAAGAAATCTCCTCCCACCCATCCGAAACCCCAGCGAAATACTTGGTAGCCTAACGGAAAGGGCGGCAAATCGGTTGGGCTTGTCTCCTGGAATTCCCGTGCTGGTCGGAGCGGGCGACTATCCGACTGCATTGCTGGGCTCAGGGGTTTGTGGCGCTGGCATGGGATCTGATGTGACAGGCACTTCAACCATTATGACCCTGATCCACAACAATCCGGTTATGCATCCCGGTGTATCAAACCTGTTGGAGCCAAGTGGTAACTGGGGGAGCTTTACCCTACTCGACGCAGGTGGCGATGCGATGCGATGGGCACGACGAGCATTTCATGAAAACCGGCGAAGCTATAGCGAGGTTGCCGATGCGGCAACACGGGCTCAAGCTGGGTCAAACTCGCTGTTCTTCCTCCCGTATCTCAACGGCGAAAGGTTCTCGAACGCTCCGAATTCACGAGCCCAATTCTTTGGCCTAACGAGTGGGCATGGTCTCGCCGAACTCCATCGGTCGATCTTGGAAGGCGTGGCTTTTTCTGTTCGCCTCAGATTAGACGCGCTGCAAGGTTCTGCCGGACGCCCAGAACGTTTTGTCGCGTCATCCGGGGGGGCAAAATCAAGGCTCTGGCTCGAAATAAAAGCAAGCATGTACAATACCCCCTATGTCGTCCCAGAAGAACTGGAATGTGGTGTGGTCGGTGCCGCTATTCTAATGGCCAGCGCTACCGGTAAATTCACCGACCTTCGTTCAGCCAGCCGCCATATGGTACGATTTGGCGATCAGATCAATCCAAACCCTGAATGGTGCGAGCTCTATGATCGTATGATGCCAATATACTCTGATCTTTATAATGTATCACAACAGTTTTACGATCGGATTGATCGGCTATGAATAAAGTAATTCTTTGGGATTTGGACGGCACACTCATAGACAGTGAACCGGTACATGCCCTCGCTTTCTACGCCGCCATAAAAGATCTGAGACTAAAATTACCTTGTGGATTTTACGATGAATTGCTGGGTGTAAGCGGGTCAGAAGTTTACTCCAAACTTGTCGAAGCCACTGGTCTTCAGCTTGGATTGGACGAGTGGAGTGATTTGAAATTGAAGCACTTCGGATCTTTCTCCCAGCGAATAAGGCCAATAACCGGAATCCCTGAATTGCTTCGCAAACTCAGTTTGTACGGAATTCTAATGGCTGTTGTCTCAAATTCGTCCAGAACTGAGGTCGACCTCAGCCTAAATGGATCGAGCTTTCGAGACAATTTCCAGTTCACAATTTCGAGGAGCGACGTGGCCCAGGGTAAGCCCGCTCCCGATGGCTATCTTCTAGCCGCAAGCCGCCTCAACCAGAGACCACAGAATTGCCTCGTGATCGAAGACAGTCGGACAGGTGCTGCCGCCGGCCACGCCGCGGGCATGAATGTGATCTATCATCCGCAAGCCCCGGACCTTGATCCATCGCGTGGCATACAATACCTCCCCCCCTGCGCGACCCTACTGCCGTTAATCGAAACCTTTCTAATTTCAGAGGACCTTTCCTATGATTGATATCCCACAACTCACGCTCAATGACGGCTATAGGCTGCCACAACTCGGTATTGGTGTCTGGCAGATCGACGAGTCCACTACCCCGGGCGTGGTCTCCGCCGCGGTCGAGTTAGGCGTTCGGTTGATCGACGGCGCCTTTATTTATGGCAACGAGGCCAGCATGGGCGAAGGCATCCGCCAAACCCCAATCCCACGCGAAGACCTTTTCGTAACGTCCAAGGTGTGGAATGCTAGTCAGGGACACGCCGCCGCTCACATCGCAATCGAAGACAGCCTCAATCGCATCGGTCTCGAGTATCTCGATCTTTTGTTGATCCACTGGCCTTGCCCTGCACGCGATCAATATGTTGAAACATGGCGCGCGCTAATCGAGGCCCGTAACGCCGGCAAAGTCCGCTCCATCGGGGTATCAAATTTTAACCCCGATCACCTCGACCGACTGATCGCAGAAACCGGTGTCACGCCAGCTGTGAACCAAATTGAAATCAACCCTCGTTTCCAGAACGCCGATCTACGCGCAGCTAATGACGCCCGCGGTATTATCACCCAAGCTTGGACCCCGTTGGGCGACGGTAGGTCTTTTGATGCTCCAGTCATCAGCGCCGCCGCCAAGCGTACCGGGAAAAGCCCAATACAGGTGATTTTGCGTTGGCATTTACAACTCGGGCATTCGGTCATTCCCCGCTCGACGAAGCGCACACATCTTGCTAGCAATCTCGATATTTTAGACTTTCGTTTGAGTGACACTGAAATGGCAGCCTTGACAGCTCTGAATGCAGACGACCGTTGCGGCCCAGATCCAATCGCGTTCGAAGCGGATTGATCCCGTCATGCTGTATTTGCCACGTTGGCACTGTCAGAGTAAACTTGCTTGAATAGGGCAGGGCGGCACTGTCAGATTAAACTCGGTTGAAGCGAGCAGGGTGTATTTGTAGAATCCGCAAATGACAAAACACTCCCCATTCAGGTACTTTAAAACGAGCTCCGAGATTATTCGGTTTGCCGTAATACTGTATGTGCGTAAGGCGGTTAGCGTCACTGTTGGACGGCGTTCAAACAAGACACGAAGAAGGAGAGGAAGAAAAATGCAAGGATTTGGTGTTCATACCAGCATGTGGACCATGCAGTGGGACCGCAAAGGGGCAGAGCGCGCGGTAAAGGCTGCGGTCAATTATAACATGGATTTTCTGGAGATCGCACTTCTTGATGCGTCGTCGGTTGATGCCGAACACACGCGTCAACTGTTGGAAAACCACGAGATGAACGCCGTTTGTTCATTGGGCCTTCCAGAAGCTGTTTGGCCGTCAAGAAACCCAGAGGGAGCAATAGATTATTTGAAGGTTGTACTCGATACCGCTAAGGCGATGGGCACCATGGCGGTTTCTGGTGTCGTGTATGGGGGTATCGGCGAGCGTTCAGGCCAACCACCCACTGAAAGTGAGCTGTCAAACGTTGCCGGAGCGCTTGAAGCTTCTGCAAAGTATGCGAAGTCGCTTGGATTGCAATTCGGGATCGAACCGGTCAATCGCTACGAGACACATTTGCTCAACACTGGCTGGCAAGCACGTGAAATGATCGAACGCATCGGGTCGGACAACATTTTCATCCACCTCGACACATATCATATGAACATCGAGGAAAAGGGCGTGGCGAACGGAATTCTGGATGCGCGAGAACACCTTAAATACATCCATCTGTCGGAAAGTGATCGCGGAACGCCTGGTGAAGGCTGCTGTAATTGGGACGAGGTGTTTGGCGCGCTTGCCGCTATCGAATTTAAGGGCGGCTTGGCTATGGAGAGCTTCATTAACATGCCCCCAGAAATTGCGAATGGTTTGTCCGTTTGGCGTCCGGTCGCACCAAGTTTTGAGGAGGTTATGGATAGAGGACTGCCCTTTTTGCGAAACAAAGCTGCTCAATACCGACTGATCTAACGAACGTCTGTACAGGCGTGGACGGTACTATCAGACAAAACTAACTTGAGCCGTGCAGTGCGGTTTCGTAGCCTCGCCGTATGACAAAACACTCTCCATTCAGGTACATGAAACCTGGCTCGGGGTTCCTCGACCATCCCGCCTAGGCCCGAGGACTGGGAACCAATAGCCAGTCCACTATCGGATCATATATCACGCACCCACGTCTTGCTTATAGCGTTGCCGCAACACAGTTGGGCTTGGTTGGTTTTGCTCGGGCCGCGGTCCTTGGACCAACGGCAGGGGGTTACTGTACGTAATCGCTACAGTTGATCTGTAGGGCTAAGGACCTCTCACCACTATTGTAAGGCCCCGCGCCTCGGACCATGGGCCTTTAGTATTAGCCGTGTAAATTCATTCGGAGGTAATTTTGTTTGCCACCACCAACTGAGGAAGCAGACATTGCGTTCGCCAAGCACTAACGGCTGATATGCGGGACTTTGTGAACTTTCGTCGTTCGGGGTCGAATGGCCGGATTTAGCCCTTCGCGACAGAAAGTTTCAAATATGAGACCCGCAACATTCCTGGTGTTTAGGTTCAAAGGCACTGTTTAGTACCACGGAATGCACGTCAATTTGTGCTCATTGACTGATGCTCTCCGACTCGCGGACACACTCTCGCTGCGCAGAATGTTGTCGCGGAAATAAGCAGTCGACAGGGTATTTCGTATGCTGCATCTCGTTCATGGCCGGGAAACTGGATCGCTGATAAAAAGAATGAATGTGTGCCCGACCTGTTTTGTAGCGATACCTTGCGGAAAGCTGATCAACGGCATAACATTATGCGTAACTTTTTTTCTATAAATAGGCGAGGTTGATCATGCTTAAATCCGGAGTGCTGTTTGACCAGTTCTGCTATGTGCAGGCTTCGTTTGAAAGTTCACGTCATGTTTATCGGCGCGAGCATGGGCCTGGTCAGGTGCGCCGGTTTTTCAACACCAGCTTTACCGCCTTTGAGCTACGCAGGTACATGATGAACTACTATTTCTCTAAGGGCAGTTTCACTATTTCTGAGCTTGTCAAAGTCTCTGAATTTAGCAGGCCGACTGTCACTTCGACCGTTCACGAAGCCTTGGAGCTTGGTTATTTGGAAGAGCTATCAGGCACCGCTGATCGCCGTCGCCGCGATTTCCGCCCGACGGAGCCAATGTTAGAGGCCTGGCGCAATTACTGTAACGCCCTTCTTGCAAACCCAGAGTTTTCCCGCACTCTGAAGCTCGCTCAAACATTGATATCTATGCGCGAGCTTGAGGCTCAATCATCAGACGCAAGTATGTAAAATTTTTTACTCTTTTATGCTATTACCCTCTGTGCTGAGATTGATGGTCAGCGGGTGCCGACGCATCTCAGCCAATTCATGGCACCCTCTGATGAAGTCAATGTTCAGAGGACGTAACGCGCATGTTGAAAACGCCGGAGTTGCAGTACGTATCGTACAAGGGTGGTCGTCTGGCATATCGGGAAGCGGGAAAGGGTCCTGACCTGTTTTTCCTACATGGCATGAATGGCAGCAGCCGGAGCTGGTTGCATATCTTTGAAGCTCTCGCGCCTTCTTTTCACGTTGTCGCATGGGATGCGCCAAGCTTTGGGGCCTCCGATGTGTTCGGCGATAAAATTGAAGACTATGTTGATGCCGCCAAGGCGCTGATGCAGGCAGTGGAGATCCGCAAGGCAATCGTGGTCGGCCATTCAATGGGGGGCGTGATTGCCACTCAGTTGGCTGCTGATCGGGAATGTTCAACCGCAGGTCTGGTTCTGTCTTCGACGCATCTGGGCTTTGGCCTCCCCGCAAGTGCACCATTGATGGCGCGTTACGCGACGAGGATTGATAACATTGAGTCCAAAGGGGTCAACACGGCCTATGGTCTTGAACGCGCCAAACGCAGCACACCCGAAGGGACATCTCAAGCCGTCATTCGGTTTCTGGCGGAAATAGCATCGGGCGCGCGGATCGAAGGGATCCGCGATGGTGGCCGCATGAGCCAGGAAGCTGACAATTCTAAAATCGGTCCAAATGTGCGCGTTCCGGTGCTCATTTTGTCAGGGGGCAAGGACACTGTGATCTCACCTGACATGCATGGAGCGCTGGTCTCGACATTTCCGAAAGCAAAGCAGGTCGTTTTCCCCAAAACGGGACACGCGTCCTACGTAGAATGCCCCGATCTCTTCAACGAACAGATTAGACAGTTTGCATACCACTGCAAGAGCCACGAGCTATCAACATCAAAAAACTGATTGGATATCAGTGAAAGGGAGGAAGAAAGATGACTATACGAATAACCATTGGCATGCTTGCCGTTGTCGCGGCGGGCGTTGGCCTCACCGGTGGCGCTGTGTCGGCCCAAGACCTGAAGGTGGCCCTCGCGGCCGAACCCACGTCAATGGATCCGCACTATCAGAACCTGACCATCAACAACTCAATGGCGACACAGGTCTACGATGCGCTGGTTCTGCAGGATGTGAATCAGAAACTGGTTCCTGGGCTAGCTCAGTCTTGGAAGCCGGTCAATGACACCACTTGGGAATTCAAGCTGCGTTCCGGTGTTATCTTTCACAATGGCGCGGCATTCACTGCCGAAGACGTGGTTGCGACTATGAAACGGGCGGCGAACGTGCCAAACAGCCCGTCCAGTTTCGCAACTTTCATTAAAGGAAAATCTTTTGAAATTGTCGATGATCTTACATTACGCATTTCGACCGAGAAACCTTACCCGTTCACACCCAATGATATGTCTAGGGTTGCGATCATCGACTCTGCATTTGTGAATGCCACTACAGAGGACTTCAACACTGGCGCAGCGTCCTTCGGGACAGGCCCATTCACATTATCAAAATGGCTACCAGGTGACGTAATCGAACTAGCGCGCAATGATGGTTATTGGGGGGCTACCGCCGAATGGGATAATATAATTGTTCGGCCCATTGGAGACGGGACAACCCGGTCAGCAGCATTAATTGCGGGTGATGTAGATTTTATTGAAAGAGTCGGGCCCGCTGATTTGCCCAATCTGGAAAGCCGAGAAGGAATTTCGGTGTTTAAATCCGTATCCAATCGCTTGCTCTACATAACACTGCATATGACGGACGATCGGATCAGGCCTTTCGTGACGGATCATGAAGGCAATAATATTGCATCACCGTTTCAGGACATTCGCGTGCGCAAAGCTGTATCTCTCGCGATCAATCGAAAGGCTATTGCGGATCGTGTAATGGATGGACTATCGAAGCCGGCGGGTCAGTTTTCGCCAGAAGGTTACATTGGCTATTCAGTCAATCTCAAGCCTGACGACTATGACCCTGATCGTGCAAAAGAATTATTGGCTGAAGCAGGATTTGGAGACGGGTTCAAATTGACTGTGCATGGTCCAGCTGGTCGTTATTCAAATGATACTAGGATTCTTGAAGCCATAGCACAGATGCTGTC
>Ga0213861_10001495_pt1 | contig 20603 bp, 18 predicted proteins | sample PICome_4_FD_160110 | JGI IMG/M metagenome (GOLD analysis project Ga0213861, IMG submission 160110) | Coastal seawater microbial communities near Pivers Island, North Carolina, United States - PICO131 | ecosystem: Environmental > Aquatic > Marine > Coastal | place: USA: North Carolina... | reverse complement strand
GGAATTACTGCTACAGGTTTTTCCCTAAATAAATCAACGTACAATTTTCTTTGGATTGTTTCGATTTTTCAAACTCAGGAATCAAATATATAGTATCGCTTTTCTTTACAAACAGTAGTACTGAACGCGATTCATTTGAAAGTTTAGACAGCATAGTGTTGTATGCTTCTTCTGAATTAATGGTGACTTCGTGAATTTTAGGATTGTCTCTAAAAGCTTCACTTAGGTTCAAATAGTCATCTTCTGAAGAGAAAAACTGTTCTTTATTTTCAGCACCTACTGTTCTAATTTCTTTTGAGGTGGCCAACCTGTAGGCACCGTGCTCCCCAAAAACATTGGAGAAACTAGCAATTGCAAAATCATTCACCGCATCACTCCCGGTCATCGCAATTAGATACCCTACATCGTTTAGCTCGATGTTATCGGTTAAGTTATCGTCATAAATATTTACTGTAAAGGCTTCCAAACCTTCTTTTTTAGCCTCTTCAATGAAGTTTTTATTGGAATCGATTAAAACCACTCTTTTTCCATTCTTGGTTAAGAATTTGGCTATTAATCGCGCTGGGCTTGAAGCACCTACAAATAAAATTGCATTTGACCTTTTTAAGAAAACACCCACCATTTTTGCAAAGAGTCTGGCGGTAGTGGCGTTTAAAAGTACGGTTCCTAAAACAATCATAAACACCAACGGTGTAATGTATTCTGCACCTGCTACCCCTTGTTTTATAAGTTTACTTCCAAACAATGACGCAATTCCTGCGGCCACAATTCCGCGAGGACCTACCCAACTGATAAATAACTTTTCATTGAGCTTAAGATTGGAATTGTGCGTGCTTAAAAATACGGCTGCTGGTCGAATGACAAAGACAATGATGGAAAACAAGATCAATGTTTCCCAATTGTACAACAATAATAAATCTTCGATATTGATGTTTGCTGCCAATAAAATGAAAAGAATAGAGATTAATAAAATGCTCAAGGATTCTTTAAAATAAAGCAATTCTTTCAGGTTTTTTAATTTCCCGTTTCCTAAAACCATTCCCATAACTACCACGGCCAAAAGTCCCGATTCATGTGCAAACATGTCTGAGGCTACAAAAACCAACAATACGGCAGATAGAGAAACTACGTTTAGTAGATAATGTGGAATCAGTTTTTTGTTTACCGCATACATTAAGGCATGGGCAAATGTAAAACCAAAAGAAGTTCCGAATAATAGAATTTTACCAAACTCCATTAAAGCCGTTTTGGTAAAACCGCCATCTCCTCCAACACTTATAAATTCAAAAACCAATACGGCAACTAATGCGCCTATGGGATCTATTAAAATCCCTTCCCATTTGAGTACTGTAGAAACATCTTTTTTGAGGGGGATATTTCTTAAAATGGGCGTTATTACGGTGGGACCTGTAACAATGATTAATCCTGAAAAAAGAAAGGAAAGCTCCCAGGTAAGCCCAAAGATAAAATGAGTGACGATTCCTGCACCAAAAAAAGTGACTGCGGCGCCCAAGGTAATGATCTTGGTAATTACGGGCCCTACGTTTTCAATTTCATCTCTTTTTAAAGTAAGTCCTCCTTCAAATAAAATGATACTAATGGCCAGCGAAACAAAATAATAAAGGGAATCTCCTGGAAAAAGCCCTTTGGTACCGTTCCAAATTGGTGCGATCCATTTGCTACCATCATCACTTATAAATTCTGCAGCAATGGGTCCAACAAGCAATCCAATTAGAATCAACGGAAGGATGGCCGGAATTTTAAATTTCCAAGCAACCCATTGTGCTAATATCCCTAAAATAATAATCCCTGCTAATTCTATCATTCTTCATTGCTTAATTTATGTAAAATTAAGAATGTTTATCAATTCGAAAAAATAATTTGATAGTTTTCTCGTTTCCTGCAAAGATTCTTCCTTTCAAGAGGGGGGGTCAAAAAAAAATTGCAACACCACCAAAGTCCTTATGGCGTTGCTTTTGCGTAGCACTTACAAAATCAAATGTAGCGGAAGCCGCTCACCCAACCAATAGGTCTTCTGCTCCCTGGTGGTGTTTTTCCTAGAAATATGCCGGTATACCGAAGCCTAATAGATTTTTTACAAGGCTTTTGGTGTTGGCAAACATTTGGATTCATTTGGAAAAAATGTAGTAAAAATTAGTGCATTTTTTACAGATGAATTAATTTTGTTTTTTTAGTCACCAGGTTGCAAGGTTACCACAAAGCATTTTAGATCGCTTGGGAATCTTCTACTTAAATTTTGGCTGGCAAGAAAGCAACGAAAAGCACGGGCCTGTATTGGAGCGAGTGTGCGTAAAATGATAGAAAAATGTTAGGATTACAATTTGAAACGGAAACTTCTTGGGCCGCGATTGCCCAAGCAGATTTAGCGCAAATATTAACAGATCACGCTTTTTTAGAACAAAAGGCGGCATCTAATGCGGTGTCTATTATTATTAATTATTCGGAAGAAACAGCCTTGGTAAAAGAGATGAGCAATATTGCCATCGAAGAAATGCAGCACTTTAAAATGGTGCATTTGTTAATGGTAAAAAGGGGCATGGTTTTAGGGAGAGAGCAAAAGAATGATTATGCGATTCGCCTTCAAAAATTCTTTCCAAAAACCCAAGATAGAACGGTTGCTTTGGTACAACGTTTGTTAGTAGCGGCGCTTATAGAAGCGAGAAGCTGCGAGCGTTTTAAGGTTTTTTCTGAAAATATGGAGGATCCAGAATTGTCGAAATTTTACAAAAACCTTATGATTTCGGAAGCCAACCACTACACGACTTTCTTAACCTTGGCGAGGTCTTACCAAGACCGTGCTATTGTAGATGAAAAATGGAAGGCATTGCTAGCTTTTGAGGCTAATCTGATGAAAGCACGTGGAAATGTGGCGAAAATTCATGGATAAAAATTAGTTTTTTATAAATCTCAAATACTTACTGCTGCCATTCTAGAGGCTTGGAGCACCTCGTAAAAACTACTTTTGAAACCTTAAAAAAACATGTTTAGTAAAGACGAATCGGAAAAATTACGCAAAGAATTTTGGACCTCCTTTGGAAAATCTTTTCCCCGCAAATGGTTGTTGTACAACACCAAAATAAAAGGGGTTGCTTTTAAATTCCAGGCAGATCGAAAGCAAGCCTGTGTGTGTTTGGATTTTGAAAACCCCGATGAAGTGGCCAATCTCTTGTATTATGATCAACTGTTGTCTTTAAAGACCCTTCTTGTTGAAAATCATTTGCATGAAGTTATTTTTGATGCTGCCTATGTGCTAGACAATGGAAAAGTAATTCAGCGTATTTATGTTCCGTTTGCAGAAAAATTTAGCATTTACAACAAAGCTACCTGGCAGCAATGTTTCACGTTTTTTGTTGCTTCGATGCATGAATTTGAGCTGTTTTACGATGCGTATGAAACCGTTATTAAAAATATTTAATACTCCTAATTTATAGCTGGTGCCCGCGCTAAGGATGGACGTGGAAATCCTTTTTTGGGAGCGGCCCAAAAAAGATTGCAGCCACAGCCTGACCAAGCATTTGGGCTTGGGAGCGCCCAAAAAAAATTACTTTAGAAAAGGAATGCTAAAGGGATATTTTGGGGCTTGTCCGCTGTTTGCTTTGATGGCATTTACAATGGGAAACACAAATGCTATGATGGCAATGGCAATGATTCCTAGCAAGCCCAACCCAAGGAGCAGTACCAAGGGAACACAAAGAATAATATAGATAAAAATAGAGATTCTAAAGTTTAAAATGGCTTTTCCGTGCTGGTCCATGCCTTGGACCTCATCTTTTTTGGTGAGCCATAAAATTAACGGCACAATAAAGCCACCAATACCGGTGACATAATCTAATAACTGACTTAAATGCGTTAAAACGAGTAACTGGTTGTCTTTTTTCATGAATATCCTGCTGACGGTACTACTATTTGGAAGTAAGACGCTAGATTTTGATTATTGTTACACGCTTTTTTTTATTGAACAAAATTACCTGCGTATCTTTGCCCTATGATTCATAAGGATACCATTATTGCACTTGCAACACCATCTGGGGTGGGCGCCATTGCTGTCATTAGACTTTCTGGTGAAAACGCCCTTGAGATTGTGAATGCAAACTTTAGGTCTGTAAAAAAGAATAAGGTTTTAAAAAATGCAAAAACACACACCATTCACTTAGGGCATCTCTTGAAAAACGGGGTGGTACTGGACGAAGTATTGGTGGCTGTTTTTAAAAATCCGCGTTCCTATACGGGCGAAAATGTGGTGGAGATCTCCTGCCATGGTTCTCGATTTATTCAACAAGAAATTATTCAATTGTTTTTGGAAAAGGGCTGTAGAATGGCCGACAATGGCGAGTTTACCATGCGCGCTTTCCTAAACGGAAAAATGGATCTAAGCCAGGCAGAAGCCGTTGCCGATGTGATTGCTTCCAATTCTGCAGCGAGTCATCAAATGGCGATCCAGCAAATGCGGGGTGGCATAAGCAATGAACTAAAGGTATTGCGGACCCAATTGCTAGACTTTGCGGCGTTGATTGAATTGGAACTGGATTTTTCTGGGGAAGATGTTGAATTTGCCGACCGTAGTAAATTTAAAGAATTGGTTGCAAAAATCTCCTTTGTTTTAAAACGATTGATTGATTCTTTTGCCTATGGGAATGCGATGAAAAATGGGATTCCGGTTGCCATTATTGGAGAACCCAATGTGGGAAAATCGACCTTGTTAAATACCCTTTTCAACGAGGAAAAAGCCATTGTTTCTGAAATTGCAGGAACTACCAGAGATGCCATTGAAGATGAACTGATTATTGAAGGGGTGGCCTTCCGCTTTATAGACACTGCAGGAATTCGAAATACGGATGATGTGGTAGAAAATATTGGAATTAAAAAAACCTACGAAAAGGCTGCCAATGCGCAACTGATTGTTTTTTTACTGGATGCAAATACTTTTGCCCATGCCAGCGATGTTTTTTTAGAGGAAATTGAAACCATCAAAGCACGTTTTCCAAACAAGCGTTTGCTGGTAATTGCCAATAAAACAGATACCTTATCTTGCCATGATCGCGCCCTATTGGCCTCGGAAATTGAGGAGGTCATTTTGCTTTCTGCCAAAGAAAAAACTGGAATTACAGAACTGAAGTCGGCTTTAACTGCCTTGGTAAATACCGGGGCGTTGAGCAATAATGAAACCATTGTAACCAACTCGCGTCATTTTGAAGCGTTGCACAATGCACTGACGGCCATTACTGCTGTACAGCAGGGTATTGATTTGGAAATTTCTACAGATTTGTTTTCAATTGATATTCGAGAATGCCTGCGTCACCTGGGCAATATCACTGGTGAATATGATTTGGACAAGGATATTTTGGGCCATATTTTCTCCAATTTCTGTATTGGAAAGTAACTTTGCTATTGCGCCCTTTGGCTTGCAAAGCATTTTTGTGAAGTTGCTTCTCTTTGAGGCAATTTGAAAGGCTTTTCTACGCGATAAAAAACATACGCCCTATATTTTTACCGAAAATTAGCATTCGCAAGGGTTGGCCTTTTTTTGCAGACTTTCGCTATGTGTATGATGCGGCTGGCACAAAACTATCGAAACAAAAAACAGATGCCTATACCAATGTAACTACCAAATATGCCGGTAATTACGTGTATGAAGACCGCACAACCATAGTGTATGGAGGTACTGTTAACAGCTCGGAACTGCAATTTTTTAACCATGCAGAAGGTTATGTTCAAAATAATAATGGTATCTTTACCTATGTCTATAAATACAAAGACCATTTGGGCAATGTTCGATTATCCTAAAGTGATACCAACAATGATGGAGAAATTACGTGTATGAAGACCGCACAACCATGTTGTCTGGAACCTTATTCTAAAGACTTTGCGTTGGGAATCAGATCCATTTCCAAGGCTTCCAAAGATTTCCCTTTGGTTTCCGGCAAGATTTTCATTAAAACAAAAAAGCCCATAAGAGCTATAACGCCAAAAATAAAGAAAGTGGCTGCATTACCAATGTTTGACAGTTCCCAAGGAAAAATCAACTGCACCAAGGAACTAATGAGTGAATTTATGAATGCAATAATACCAATGGCCAAGCCCCTATATTTAATGGGATAGAGTTCGGACAGCAACACCCACATTACGGGTCCGAGAGAAAATGCAAAACAGGCAATAAAACCTAAGATTCCTATTAAAACAAGGTGGGCATTAATGCTCGTTGCAGCAGCCAAAAGCGCTCCATCATTTTTACGATAAGTTTGATTGCCCAAAGCAGTTTTTAGCGCCTTTTTGAAAGCGACATCATTGGTAAATTCTTTGTCGGCCAGTGGCAATAATTTCTCGGAATTCGAAAAGTTGAACTGACTTATTTTCTCGGATGAGAGCTTGTAGCTAGCCTCATGAAAACCATAAGCACACAGTAAAAGACTCATTGCAATTCCTGCAGTACCCACCAATAGCAGTGGCCTCCGCCCCATTCGATCTATAAGATAAATTGCAACAAAAGTGAAAATTACAGAAATTGTACTCAACAGCACCCCTGAAGAAAAAGCCGCATCGGTTCCAATACCTGTTTGTTTAAAAATAGAAGTCGCATAGAAATAAACAGCATTGATGCCTGTAATCTGCTGCAAGACTCCTACAAAAAGCCCAACGACCAAAATAAATCGCAACGAGGGTTTTAAGATTTCCTTGATTTTTAAGGGGCTGCTGTTTTTGTTATCCGCAAGGTGGGCTTCCATCAAATTCATTTCTTTCAACCCATTTTCTGGACCATGAACTTTTACTAAAATATTTTTTGCAGCCGCTACTCGTCCTTTTACATAGAGCCATCGTGGGCTTTTAGGTATAAAAAACAAAAGTATAAAATAGCATAAAGCGGGAACTAACTCCACGCCTAGCATCCACCTCCATACATTCGCATCGTTAAGAAATGTACTTTCCGAGGTATTGTATTTGTTAAAAAAATAATTGCTTAAAAAGGCGGCAAAAAAACCAAAAACAATGTTCAACTGTTGTATGGAAACTAATTTTCCTCTGTTTTCGGGGGTGGAAATTTCTGCAATATAAATGGGCGCCAACACCAATGCAGCACCAAAAGCAATTCCACCAATAATTCGAGCTATATAAAGAAGCTCATAAGAACTGGCCACGGCAGACAATACTGCAGAAATTGCATACAAAAGGGCTACAAAAAGTAATAGTTTTTTTCTTCCAAAATAATCGCTTAATCTGCCTGAAAACAACATGGAAAACATGGCGGCAAACGAAGGAGCACTTACGACCCATCCAGCTTGAATTTCGGTTAAATTAAATGCGGGTCCCGCATAGGACATGACCCCTGAGATAATTCCGGCGTCAAAACCAAATAGGAAACCTCCCAATGCAACAATAAAACTGATGAAAATGAGGTATGCCTTCTGGTTCATAAGTAATGCTAAATTTATAAATGTAAATTTAACTTAATTTTTGAGAATAGCAGGCTACTTCCTCCCGTAGAATTCTCCAACAAAACCCCAGAAGAAAACTAAAAGGACGAACGCTTGTATCTGATTGAAGGATTCACATATTTTTTTGCATCCATTCCCTACAATGGTAAAAGCATTTTTGTTTAAAAGTGTCGTTCTTGCTAAATCTTTAATTTCTGATAAGGCATTGTTATCAAATTCGACCACATTGTCAATGTTCAAAACAACTGCTTCTGATGAAGCTGAATTTGAATTAAAATAGTTTGTAAAATATTTTACGGTGGAAGCATTCAAGATTCCATCTAGATAAAATACTTTTTCATTTTTAGAAATCACTAATGACATAATATATTTTTTATGCTAAGGTCATACATTGTTTGTCTTTTTCTAGCTTATTTTAGTCAGGTGGTTGTTTTATGTCGGTAAACGGTATGGTAACGAACATGAAGAATGAGAAATTGTTTAGAAATCTTTTTTTAAATAGCGAAGCGCTGCCTCCCCATCGGTTTCTGACGCTATGGTATGTTTTAATTTTAAAAATGAAATTGCTCTTTTCATTTTCATAATTTCAATACGATTGTCTTCGATCAATAAAATGTGCATTTTTTTATTCAAACTACTTGTAAATCTGTTGCGGTATTAAAATCGTATGTATCGCTTTGTAAATGATTTGATAAGCAGTCGAACAACGTATTCAAATAGTGTTGACTTGGAATGATGTCTAATTTTTCAACTTTTAAATGCCTCATTTTTCTTTCTGCTCGTTGGTAAAGAACAACATCTTTTTTGAAAAAACCTAACGAGAATGGATAAGTGGGAATATAGAGGAATAAGTGGGAGTATTCGGGAATAAGTGTTTTTTTTAGAAACCCTAATTTGTGCTTTTTTGAAGAAGATTAATTGGAAAAAGTGGGATTTTTTATTATTTGTTGGAGAATAAGTTGTGAGCGGGTAAAAAAATGGTGCGCAGATACTGCACCCACTCTTTATGCTTTCTTTTTAAGGTACAGATTGTACACCAAGCCAAATAAGATTAAGAAAACCCCAAGTAGGGTCCAAAGGTTGTAGCGTTCTCCAAACCAAGAAATCCCGACGATAATGGTAAAAATAACTTCTAAGTATTTTAAGGGAGCAATAACGCTCGTTTGATCAGATTGAAAGGCTTTGGTCATATATAATTGTCCTACATACCCAAAAACGCCCAAACTTAAAAGAAGCATCCAGGCTGTTAAATTGGGTTGTGTCCAGTTATTGATTGACATAAGTCCCCCAAAAACAAAAGCCATGAACATAAAATAATTGATAATTACTAAGGGATGTTCTTTGGTGCTTAATTTTCGAATGACAACAAAAATAAGGCCTAAAAAGAGTGCCGATGTAATGACCAATAGCAAGCCTATTGTATTTACATCAATTCCAAAACCTTTGATTATTGAAACGCCCAAGAATGCCAACAAAAAGAGCCCCCATTGTATGGGTTTTATTTTTTCTTTTAAAAAAATTAGTGCAAAAAAAGCAGCAAATATTGGGGAGGTATACCTCAAGGAAACGGCAGTCCCAACGGCTAAATAATTTAGAGATTCGAAGAAACAGGTTAAAGAAATAACTCCAATAAATCCTCTTGTAAAGAGTAGTTTTTTATTGTTTCCAAGTATTGGAATCCTTTTTTTTATGATCAGTGGTAGGGTAAAAGCTAGGGTACCAATAGCTCTAAAAAAAACAATTTGATATACATTGAAGGCGGTCAAGTATTTAACGATCGCATTCATCACTGCAAAAGCAATAACGCTTACAATCATATAAAAAATTGCTTTGTTGTTTTTCATCATACAATGAAACCCTTTAATTTAAAAATTAAAGGGTTTTTAAATTTTGGTTAAAATTAGGAATTATCTAAGCGATTTTATAATTTCTAAAGCGTTTTTAGTAAGACTTTCTATCTTCGCATAATCAAAGTTCCCTTGAGCATCTTTTGCCATTAATTTAGAGCCCATTCCAACACAGGTAACACCTGCATTGAACCAACCTTCTAAATTTTCTCTGCTAGGAGATACCCCCCCTGTAGGCATGATACTTGTCCAAGGTTGGGGTCCTTTGATGCCTTTTACAAATTGAGGGCCGTAAATATCACCAGGAAACAATTTCACGATTTCACATCCAAGCTCTTCGGCTCTTGCAATCTCGGTTAAGGTACCACATCCAGGAGACCATAACACTTTTTTACGGTTACAAACAATTGCAATGTCTTCTCGTAATACCGGTGTTACTATAAAGTTGGCTCCTAAGGCCATGTACAAGGATGCTGCAGCTGCATCGGTTACAGAACCAACGCCCATCACCATTCCAGGTAATTCTGCAATCGCATACTTGGTTAACGCTCCAAATACTTGATGTGCAAAATCACCTCTTGCAGTAAACTCCATCAAACGAGCACCACCATCATAACAGGCTTTTAAAACTTTTTTACTAACTTCGATATCGTTATGGAAAAATAAAGGAACCATTCCAGTATCTTTCATTACTTGTGCTACTTCTATTCTTGAAAATTGCGCCATTTTTAAATTATTTAATATTGAAATGTGTTAATTATCTTGCGACTCTTCCAGAAGCATCTCCGCCCATTAATTTTTCAACTTCAGCAATCGTTGCTAAATTCGCATCTCCTTTTATGGTATGCTTTAAACAAGAAGCTGCAACGGCAAAATCCAATGCGTTTTGATCATCTTCTGGGTATTGAAGCAATCCGTAGATCAATCCTCCCATAAAGGAATCTCCTCCTCCAACACGATCTACAATATCTGTAATTTGGTATTGACGTGTTTGAAATAATTTTTTTCCATCATATAAAACTCCAGCCCATGTATTGTGTGACGCAGAAATAGACCCTCTTAAAGTGGTAATCACTTTTTTAGCTCTTGGGAATTTGGCCATCATTTGCTCACAAACAGACAAAAATGCCTCTGCTTTTACGTTGTGACCTTCTGTTTGAACAGAAATTCCTTCTGGTTTAATACCAAAGTGCATTTCTGCATCTTCTTCATTTCCTAAAACGATATCACAGTAAGAAGTTAATTCTGTCATAATTGCTTCTCTGTGTGCAGCATCACAGAAATTCCAAAGCTTGGCTCTGTAATTCAAATCTGTAGAAATCGTAATTCCTTTTGCACTTGCCGCTTTTACCGCTTCCAAACAAACATCTGCAGCACCTTGAGAGATTGCAGGAGTAATTCCAGTCCAGTGAAACCAAGATACACCTTCAAAAACAGCATCCCAATCAATCATCCCCGATTCAATTTCTGCAATAGCAGAGTGAGCTCTATCATATACAACTTTCGAACCACGTGAAACTGCTCCCGTTTCTAGGAAGTAAATCCCCAAACGGTCGCCACCCCAAACAATTTTATCAACGTTTACACCGCGCTTTCTCATTTCCATCATGGCACATTGCCCGATATCATTTTTTGGCAAACGCGTTACAAAATCAACATCAACTCCATAATTTGCCAATGAAACTGCTACGTTTGATTCTCCACCTCCGTAAACAACATCAAAATTGTTTGCTTGTGAAAATCTTAAAAATCCCTGTGGAGCTAATCTTAGCATGATTTCTCCGAAAGTTACTACTTTACCCATTTTAATTGTATTTAATTTATGTTTTAATTTATTGGTTAAACGTTTAAGCAAATCTTCAAAATAAAATCAAAACCTCTTTTGATTATTGAAATTTTGATGCTAAAAACAAAGTTGTTACCTTTGTTTAAACGTTTAAGCAAATATATATAAAATTTATGAAAAAAAAGAAAACTACCATCAAAGATATTGCAAACGTTTTACATATTTCTGCAGCTGCGGTATCAAAAGCGCTACATGATGATTCCAGAATAAGCGAGAAAACAAAAATAGCGGTGCGGCAAGTAGCCGAAAACCTTCAATACCAACCCAATCATTTGGCAAGTGCATTGCGAAGTGGAAAAAGTCATTTGGTAGGGGTGATTGTGCCAAGAACCAATAGCAATTTTTTTTCATCAGTGATTCAAAATATTGAAGAAGTATTGAATAAAAAAGGCTACAATATAATCATCACTCAATCCAATGAGTCCTATCAAAAAGAATGTGACAGTATCGATACCCTACTCTACACACAGGTAGATGGCATTATAGCTTCAATGGCAAATGAAACCGTGGATTTGAGTGCTTATGAAAAGATAAAATCAAAAGGAATTCCACTCATTCTCTTTGATCGGGGTGAAAATGATTTGAATGTAGATTACATAGGGATTGATGATTACAACAGTAGTCATTTAATTGTGGAACATTTGGTTAATAATGGCTGCAAAAGAATTGCCCACATTGGGGGGTATAAAAGGACGCGAATTTTTAACAATCGTATTCGTGGCTATACAGATGCACTAAAAAAACACCAGTTGCCTTTGGACGAGGAGCTTCTTACTGAAAGTGGACTGACCATTGAAGATGGGAGAGTGAAAATGTTGGAATTATTGAGTTTGGCAACCCCTCCGGATGCCGTTTATGTTGCTGGAGATTATGCTGCTTTGGGAGCATTACAGGTTTTGAAAGAAAAGAATATAAAAATTCCAGAAGAAATTGCGCTGGTTGGATTTGGGAATGAACCTTTTACAGACATGGTTACCCCAAGAATAACCAGTGTTCACCAACACAGTATTGAAATTGGAAAGCAGGCAGCAAATGCCTTTTTAAAATATGTTGATCGGGATACTATTGACCAACAATTGAATAAAATAATTTTAGATGCAAAATTAATTGTGAGAGATTCCTCCAATAAAAAAACCTCCCTTTAAATGCATAAAGAAGAGGTTTAATTCAAATTAAAATAAAAAAATCTTAGATACCTAATGCTTGCCCCCCACCAATTTGAATGGTTTCTGCGGTCATAAAAGCGGCATCTTTACTTGCTAAGAAAGAAACAACACCAGCAATATCTTCTGGTTGTCCGAGTCTACCTAACATAATATTATTTTTCCATGAAGCAAACACTTCTGGTTTTGTTGCTTTAATTTGTGCATGAAATGGAGTGTCGATGGTTCCTGGAGAAACTGCATTTACACGAATCCCGTATTCTGCTAAATCTTTTGCCAATGCTCTTGTAATGGCATGCACACCTGCTTTGGAAGTTCCGTAGATACCAGCTCCTGGGCCTCCTGCGTTCCATCCTGCATTTGAAGTATAATTAACAATCGATGCATACTCACTTTTCTTTAAAAATGGAATTGCTGCTCTCGATGCAAAAAATGTTGAATCTAAGTTTAAAGCCATTACAAATCTATAGAATTCAGTAGTCATCTCTTCAAAACGAGATCTTCCACCCAATCCACCTGCATTGTTTACAAGCACATCAATTTTCCCATACTTTTCTCCAATCGCTGTGATGTTTGAAGTTACTGCATGCTCGTCGGTAACATCAAAACCTCTATACTCTGCATTAATTCCTAGCGCGGTTAATTCTGCTACTCTATGTGCTCCTGCTTGATCTTCAATACCATTTAAAACAACGGTGAAACCATCATTTCCTAATCTTTTGGCAACTTCAAAACCAATTCCACCCGTAGCACCTGTAACAACTGCTACTCTATCATTTAATTTACTCATTCTTTATATAATTATTTATTTTATGTTATTTTTTTGCCTGTAACGGCTCAATTTTTGGGCATAAAAACCAGATCGATAATAAAGCAATCACGGCTAATGAACCACCAATTAAAAACGCAGGGGTATAGTTCCCACCTGTAGTAATGAAAGTAACCAAAAGGGTAAGACCAGCTGCTGCTAATTTGGCAGCCATTCCGGCAAATCCTGAGAGTGTTCCAACTATTTTACCACTAAACAAGTCACTAGGAATTGTTTGAACATTTCCGATGGCTACTTGAAATCCAAAAAGTAATACCGCCATAATAAAAACTGCATTGGTAGCTGAACCTGGTGCTTTTAGTAAAAAGAAACATGGGACCATAATAAAACATCCTAGCGTAATGGTCATTTTTCTTGTTTTGTCCACGGACCAACCCGAGGAAAGTCTATTCTGTGCGATTAGACCACCCGCCCATGCGCCTATCATTGCGCCTACATATGGTAACCATGCTGAAAATGCAATTTCTTTAACATTGAGACCAAAAACTTCTGAAAGATAGATTGGAATCCAAACGATAAAGAGCCACCAAATAGGGTCAATTGCTGCAGAGGCTATAATGACACCCCAACTTTCTTTGTGTTGCAATAACTCTCCAGTTGTTGGTGTATATTCCTCATTGGTATCGTCTGAGGGTACCTCCTGATTTTTTTGTCCAGATAAAATGTAATTTTTTTCATCGTCTGTTAACCAAGGATGTGATTTTGGGTCCGATTTTACGATAAACATCCAAGGAAGTAACCATAATAATCCAAGAACACCTACCACAATAAAAATAACTTTCCAATCAAAGTAAATCGATAACAAACCAATGATAGGATAAGCAACGATTCCGCCTGCTGCGGCACCTGAGTTAAAAATTCCTTGTGCCAATGCACGTTCTTTGGTTGGAAACCATTCCGCATTGGCTTTAGCAGCACCCGGCCAGTTTCCGGCTTCTGCAATCCCTAGTAGAGATCTAAAGATTGAAAAACTTAATAGTCCTTGTGCAAATGCATGCAACATGGTTGCGATAGACCAAACACCGATGGAAATTGCAAATCCAATTCTAGTACCAATCCAATCAAAAATTTTCCCAAAGAGGGCTTGCCCTCCTGCATAGGATAATATAAATACTGTAGAGATGGTACCATAAATTGCTTTGTGACCATCTTCATCCATTTCAGGAAACAATTCTTTGGCAATATCGGGCCATAAGGCTCCAAATGCTTGTCTGTCTATGTAGTTAATAACTGCTGCTATAGCTACAAGGCCTACAACCCACCATCTTAATCCTTTTAATTTCATTATTGAATTTTGTTTTTACTTCAGATTATAACAATATTGATATAATACTTTGAAGTGTTCTTTCATTTTTTGCTTGGCTAATTTGGGATCTCCCTTTTCGATAGCTTTAAAAATGGCTTTGTGCTCTTTGATTCCTTCATGTGACAACCCTTTATCACAAACATGATATTTCTCAAAGTTGGTAATGATTTCTGGAATAATAATGAGCATGAAGTTATTCATGGAACTATTTCCACTCGCCTTCGCAATTGCTAAATGAAATAATAAGTCTTCTTGTACGGCATCTTTGCCGTTTAATACTTTCTCTTCGTAAGCTTCTAACGCTGCTTTTAGTTCTACTAAATCTTTGTCGGTTCTTCTTAAAGCGGCCAATCTTGCGGTTTTTAACTCTAATAGAATTCTTGTTTCTACCAAGGATTTAAAATCTGGGTCCTCCAATCGAAGAATGTCTTCGATCATACCATTCATGGCAATAACACCAATATTGGCAACAAATGTTCCACTTTGTGGAATGGAATTTAAAAGGCCATAAAATTCTAATTTCTGGATAGCTTCTCGAACACTACTTCTTGAAACCTCAAACTTCTCTGATAACATTCTTTCAGAAGGCAATTTGTCTCCTGGTTCTAAATTTTTCAAATTAATTAGGTCTCTAATCTTTGAAATAATTTTTTTTTGAACGTTTGAGTTCTCAGGTTTGGTAAGGATTTCGAGTTTCATAAGCAAGTTTCTTCTAGTAAATTAAATCTTAGCGAATTAATTAGCAAATCTAATAAAAGTTAAACAATGTAAAAGAAACTTTTACATTGTTTAACATTAAATACTAATTAAGGCAATCTTAGAGAAACATCATCTACTCTACTTTCAACACCTGCATTGAACATGTAGATAGAAACCATTGTATTGTTTCCTGAATTGAAAGGCAATTCAACTTTTACATAGTCGTTAGAACTAGTTTGGTCTGTACCTTCAAAGGTTGCAATTGTGGCGGCTACTGCTGCAGAAGTATCGGTAAAGGAATCACCTGCTAAAACAGAAATTGTCATATGACCTGTTCCGGATGTTTTCATGGTATACCAGTACTCTAATACGTAATCTTGGTTTGGTGAAACTTCCAATTCTTGGTAAGCAATACGATCTCCTGCTGAAGGAAATTTAGCCGCTTGTGAACCTGTGTTTGTAGGGCTTGAAGTAATTTGAATTACCCCACCTAAATCACTATTTCTCCAAGAGTCTCGTCCATCTCCAGAACCACCATCTAACATTCCGTCTTCAAAACTTGCTTCTAAGATTTCTGGAAGTAAAATTACAGGTACTAAAGGCTCAACGACTTCAACATCACTTGAAAAAGTACTTGTCAATCCATTAGCATCTGAAGAAGTTAAGGTTACTGTATAAATTCCTTCTGCTGCATAGGTGTTAGAAGGCTCTTTTGCAGTAGATGTATTTCCATCTCCAAAAGTCCAAGCATAAGTTGTTGAACTTACAGATTGATTTGAAAAATCATAGGTTTGCCAATCTCCATTACTTTCCGTAGCGGAAAACATAGCTGAAGGTGGCGTTAAATCTTCAATTGAATTTGCTTCTGGAAGCACATTGTCTTCACAAGAGAACATAAATCCAGCCAAAGCGACAAGGCTCAACATTTTTAAATTAAAAATATTTGATTTTATTGTGTTTGTTATTTGTTTCATAATATTAACTATTAAATTGATTAGTAACCAGGATTTTGAGATAATAAACCATTACTTAACCCAATTTCTACTTGAGGAATTGGCAATAAAAGATCCGTTGTAGAATATCCTAAACCGTTTGCAGCAGAAAATGCAGAAAGAACATCTTGTGCCAATCCTAAACGAACTAGGTCAAAAAATCTGTGATTTTCAAAAGCCAATTCTGCTCTTCTTTCATCTGCCAATTCTTGTTTAGAAATACTTGTAACAGCATCCGTTAAACCAGCTCTATTTCTTACTGCTTGGAAAGAAGCAATTGCATTTGAACTTGTGGTACTTGCACCACCTGCCATAATCGCTTCTACGTGCATTAATAAAACATCCGAGTATCTTAATACTACCCAGTCATTCCCTGCAGATGTTGGATCTGAAGAAGTTACTGGAATTCCTAGCGCAGCATCTCCATTTGGTAAATACTTCACTACTTGATACTTTCCAGCTTGGGCTGCATCTTCTCTGTAGGACAATGCAGTTCTATTTCCTCCATGCGTATCTAAAAATGCTTTTGCATCCATAGAAACATAGTTTACACCACTGGTTCTTCCTACAGCATTTAACCATTCTGCAGAAAAGTTTTGGCTGTCATCGTTTGAACTTGGAACATATCCAATGGCAAAAAGAACTTCGTTGTTTCCTTCGTTGTAAAAAACATCTTTAAAATCGTTCTCTAAAGAGAATCCTCTTGATGGGCTCATAATACTTTCTAATAAAGTTTGAGCTTCACTATAACGTCCTAATGTTAAATATACTTTCGCTAAGATTCCTTCTGCAGCCGCTTTACTCGCTTGGTCGTTTGCACCACCATCGCTTAAGTTGGCAACCGCATCTTGTAAATCAGATACAATTAAGTCATACACCAAGGAAGAAGAAACTCTTGTAAAAGCCGTTTCTGTATCTAATGGAGAAATCAATCCCGCTACTAAAGGAACGTCTCCAAAAAGACGTACTAAGTTAAAATACGCATAGGCTCTTAAAAACTTTGCTTCTGCAGCAAAGGCTGCTTTTTTCTCTGGAGATGCCGATTCTAATTTGTCTAAAACTAAATTCGCTCTAAAGATAACATTGTAGTAACTTCTGTAATAATCTGCAACGATACCGTTGGTAGACTCTATGGTAAACGACTCAAATTGAGCAGCTTCTCCTTCATTACTCTTTGTTTCTGTGTTATCACTTCTCATTTCAGTGAGGTAGAACTCAACCTGAACACCATGATTTAGGTTGTTGTTTGTGATTTTTAAGGCATTGACTCCTTGAATTCCATCGTAGATATTTAAAATACCAGCTTGAATTTCAGAATCTGTCGTGTAATAATTCTCGGCGTTGATCCCAGTCTCTAATTCTGGGGCTAAGAAAGTGTCCTCACATGAAGCAAAGCTCAGGGCAAAAACAGCAATTAATAATAAATTTATTTGTTTCATAATACTTTTCATTTTAAATTATTTAATCCTTAAAACTGTACGTTTACACCTAAAGACATGGTACTAAATACTGGAGAACCTGCTCTTTGGTATCCATACGTAGTAGCGCTTGTGTTGTTTATTGATTCTGGGTTAAAACCAGTATAGTCACTTGCTGTTAAATACAATAGGTTTTGACCTGAGAAATAAACTCTCGCACTAGACATCTTCAATTTTGAAACTAAGTTTTCTGGAAGGTTGTATCCAAAATTCACATTTCTTAATGCTATGTAAGAAGCATCTTGTACAATACTGTTTGTAAAGATTTTTTGCTTGATAAATTCTTGATTTGGCGTTGTTGCTGGATCAAAATCTTGGGCACTGTTAAAGTGATTAAAAATGTATTGATCTCCCATGTTACGTACTTCTGCACCATGACTCCCTTGGAACATGAAACTAAAGTCAAAATCTCCAAATTTAAAATCATTACTTACACTCCAAACAAAATCTGGATAAGGACTACCTAAGATGGTTTTGTCATCATCATCAATTAAACCATCACCGTTTAAATCTTTTACATATACATCTTGCGCAGATGCTCCGATTGGGTGATAAGGGTTTTTGATGTATTCTAATGGAATTTCAGTATCAACTACCCAACCATAGAAAGAAGAAATTGGGCTACCTTCCATATTGATCCACTCAGCAGCTCTTTTTGAATCTACACTTTGAATTTGTCCATTTGAATCCGCAAAATTTAACAATTCATTTTTGTTTTTAGATCCTAAGAAGGTCGTAGACCATCTAAAGTTTTCTGCTGAAATGTTTTTGGTACGCACTTCAACTTCAAAACCACTGTTCTTCACTTTTCCTAAGTTTACCAAAGCATTTGAGAAACCAGTTGTTGATGAAATTGGGTTGTATAATAATAATTGATCACTTGTTCTTGAGTAGTAATCTACAGATCCTGAAACTTTGTTACTAAACAAAGCAAAATCTAAACCTGGATTGAATTCTATTTGACGTTCCCAAGAAAGATCTGGGTTTGGAATGTTCAAAGGATTCACCACTAAAGAAGGGGTTCCATTACTAACTCCTGTTGTTGTATCGTCTAAAACTGCTAAATATGGATAGTTATCCACTAAAGGATTTCCAGTTCTAAAGTCATTGTTCCCAGTCACACCATAACTTACTCTAAATTTCAAGTTGTTCACAAGATCATTGTCAATTAAGAAATCTTCTCTAGAAATATTCCAACCTAATGAGAATGCAAGGAAATTTCCATATTTAGTATTTGGTCCAAAAACAGAACTACCGTCTCTACGTACACTTGCAGATGCTAAGTACTTGTCTGAGTAAGCATAGTTTAATCTACCAAAGAAAGACAATAAAGTTCTTTCCCATTTGTATTCATTGGTGTCTGTAATTGATTCTGCAGCACCAAGTGTTTGGTTACTATCATCTGCAAATACAGATCCCTGCATACTTTCGAAAGTTCTTCTTCTTTGTTCCAAAGAAGTACCTACTACTGCATTGATTTCGTGATCGTTAATTTCTTTTGTATACGCTAAGGTATTGTCTAACGTGTATCTTGTTGTTTTGGTTACCGTACTGTCCAATCTAGAAGCAGAAGCTCCGTTTCTGTTAGACAAAACACCTTGATAACGAGATCCTCTTGTGTATTGATAATTTACAGATCCTGTAGTAGTATACTTTAAATCGTCAGTGATTTTGTATTTCCCATACACACTTCCTAAGAATTTGTTTCTGTATTCATAACGATTACGTTCTAAAACCTTAGCACCAGGGTTGGTGTTCGATGTATTACTAATATCGGTTCCACTTCCAGTACTTGGCTGACCTGCAACTAAATCATAGTCATCAAACATACGTTGGATTGCATAATCACCTACTTGTGCATTTGCATATTTCCCATTATCTCTGAAACGGTTAACAAACTGAATGGTATTCTCATCTAAATACAATGGTAACCAAGAAGGTTGTCTTAAGATATCATGTGTAGAACCATCAAATCTTCGCTTCACTGTAAATGAAGGATTCGCTTTAATTCCTACTGTTAATCTTTTATTGAATTTATAGTTGAACTTTGCACTTACTGCAGTTCTAGTGAAGTTATCTGTTAATAAAACACCTTCATCGTCTAAATAATTCAATGCAACATTGAAAGTCGCTTTGTCGGTACCTCCACTAGCTCGTAAAGAGTGATCGGTATACATACCTCCGTCAAATATAATGTCTTGCCAGTTGTTATCTACACCAATTAACTGCTTCACTCTTGTTTTGTCTGAAAGCACACCTGTAGCAGCTAGTTCGCTTGCTGCAGCTTCTGCCATAGAAGTATAGTAAGCATCACTTTGTCTTGCTGATTTAAAACCTGTTATCATGCTGTAGCTAAGTTTCATGTCGCCACTTTTACCAGCTTTGGTTGTAATCATAATTACCCCGTTACCAGCTCTTGCACCATAGATAGCTCCCGATGCAGCATCTTTTAAAACTTCAAAAGATTCAATGTTATTCATGTTTAAAGATCCTAAGAAATCTTCATCAACAACCACTCCATCTACAACTACTAAAGGACCCGAGTTACCGTTGATAGAACCCGTACCTCTAATTCGAATGGTAGGAGCAGAACCTGCTTCACCCTCGGTAGCTTGAATGTTTACCCCTGAAACTTGACCTACTAAAGCATCATCAACTCTGGCAATACCCATTTGGTCTAATTTTTCATTTTTTACTTTCGAAATCGCACCTGTTAAGTGAGATTTTTTCTGAGTACCATAACCAACAACAACAATCTCGTCTAGCGTGTTGTCATCTTCAACTAATTGAACATCGATGGTTGTTTGGTTTGTGTAGGTAACACTTTGTGACGCAAAACCTAAATAAGAAAATTGGATTACATCTCCTTTGTTTACTTTGATTTGATAGTTTCCATCAAAATCTGTTGATGTACCTACCTGAGATCCTTGAACAACAATGTTCACCCCTAATATAGGCTCTCCATCTGATTTTGAGGTAACAGTTCCTTTTA
>Ga0213861_10001494_pt1 | contig 20606 bp, 17 predicted proteins | sample PICome_4_FD_160110 | JGI IMG/M metagenome (GOLD analysis project Ga0213861, IMG submission 160110) | Coastal seawater microbial communities near Pivers Island, North Carolina, United States - PICO131 | ecosystem: Environmental > Aquatic > Marine > Coastal | place: USA: North Carolina... | reverse complement strand
TAACTGAAGGTCCAGTTACTCGAGAGTTTGAAAACAAATTAAAAGAATATCTAGGTTGTGGCTACCTCCACGCTGTCACATCGGCTACTACCGGTTTAGAAGTAGCTTTAAGAGCCTTAGGCATAGGTCCCGGAGATGAGGTTATTGTACCAGATTATACGTATCCAGCAACAGCTTCAGTAATTGCAATAGTAGGAGCCAAAGCTGTAATAGTTGACGTTTCAAAGGAGGACATGTTGTTGAATTTTGATTCACTTGAAGCTGCAATTAATGAAAACACTAAGGCGATTATTCCAGTGTCATTATTTGGAGCTCCTTTAGATTATGAAAGAATAAATGCAATTAAAGAAAAGCACAATCTTTATATCGTTGAAGATGCAGCTTGTTCTATTGGTGCCGTTTACAAAGGAATTAAAGTTGGAAATCAAGCAGATATTACAGTATTTTCATTACATCCCAGAAAATTTATAACAACTGGTGAAGGAGGAATAGTAACAACTAATAACAAAAAATGGGGTGATTGGATCAACTCCTACAAGCACTTCGGGATGGATATGACTGGAGCTAGTAGAGAAGGAATACATTTTAATATTATAGGAACAAACTATAAACTAACTAATATACAAGCTGCAGTTGGGCTTGGGCAGTTAGAAAATATTGAAGAGTTGCTTAATAAAAGAATATCACTTGCAAATAATTATAAGAAATTAGTAAAAGACATTGAAAAAATAAATTTACCAAAAGTTTTAAACCCTAAACCAAATTGTCAACATTCATTTCAAACTTATGTAGTTTATGTTGAAGATAGAGATAGAATAATGGGTGAAATGAGAATTAAAGGAATTGAAGTTCAAATTGGATCATATTCACTTCATATGCATAATGCTTACAATAACAATCCAAATATTGAGATTAAGGGAAACTTATCAAATAGTAAATGGTGTTATGAACACGCATTAGCACTACCATTGTATAATGATTTAACTTTTGAGTTACAAGAAAAAGTTATCGAAGAATTAAACAAAAGCTTATAAAAATGAAAATTCAAAAGTTATTTAATAAAAAAATAGAACTTATTGATAATTTTATATTTTTCAATAAAGATTCAACACATCAAAAGCAACAACAAACCAACGACATTTTCTCTGATAAATGGAAAAAAGTTGAAGAAATGGAAAAGGTTGGAGCTATGGAAAATTTTGGAATTAAGTGGTATTTAGAACTCTATGGTTTTAAAAATGAAGAAGAATTAAAAGTGTTTTTAGAATCTAAAAGAGTGATTTTTGATGCAGGCTGTGGGTTAGGCTACAAAGCTGCATGGCTTGCAAAATTGGCGCCAAATTCAGTAGTTATAGGAATGGATTTTTCTGATGCAGCAAAGATTGCAGCTAAAAGGTATAAAGACATACCAAATCTATACTTTGTTCAAGGCGATATTGCGGAAACAAAATTTAATTCGGGAGTTGTTGACTATGTCTCTTGCGATCAAGTAATTATGCACACAGAAGTCCCGGAAAACACATTTGCTCATCTTACAGATATTACATCACAAAATGGTGAATTTGCATGTTATGTATATTCAAAGAAAGCGTTACCGAGAGAATTATTAGATGACTATTTTAGACAAAATGTGATGAATTTTGATACAGAAAAAGTATGGGAAATGTCAAGACAGTTAACACAATTAGGCAAAACATTGTCAGATCTTAAAATAAATATTGATGTTCCAGACATCCCGATGTTAAATATTAAAGGAGGAAATTATGACTTACAACGTTTTATTTATTGGAACTTTATCAAATGTTTTTGGAGAGATGATTGGGGGATAAAAGTGAGTGATGCAACAAATTTTGATTGGTACTCTCCAAGTAATGCAAAGCGATATTCCGAAGAAGAATATAAAAAAATGATTGAGGACAATAATTTAGATATTGTAACTTTTCACAAAGAAGAAGCCTGCTATTCGGGTAGATTCAAAAAAAAATAAAAAACAATGTGTGGAATATTAGGTACATTTAATATAAATGGAGAACCTGTGCATAGAGATTTAATAAAATCTATGGCTGATAAAATTGCTCATAGAGGTCCAGACAGTGACGGTTTTTATGTAAAAGACAACATTGGATTAGCCCATAAAAGGCTAGCAATTTTAGACACATCAGAAAAAGGCGCCCAGCCAATGGGTTCAAAAGATGGAACTTGGATTATAACTTTTAACGGTTGCATCTATAACTTTTCTGAATTAAAACAAGAACTAAAAACAAAAGGACATACATTTTCTTCGGAAACCGATACTGAGGTTATTTGTGAAGGACTTTCTGAATATGGGACTTCTTTTTTCCAACGACTAAACGGAATGTTTGCCATCGGAGCATGGAATATAAAAGAAGAAAAGCTATATTTAAGTAGAGATCGCTTTGGAATAAAGCCTTTATATTATTGGTTTAACGGACAAACATTATGTTTTTCTAGTGAAATAAAAGCAATCATAAAGCATCCAGATTATAAAATAGATGTTGATTTACAAGCTTTAAACGAATATTTTACATTTCAAAATGTATTTTCATTTAATACATTGTTTAAAGGAGTTTCAATGCTCCCACCAGCAAATACCATTAAAATTGATGCGTCAACCACTTTAGTAAAGCATGAGTCTTGGTGGGATTATGATTTTACTCAGATAGATGAAGACATGTCTTTTGATGATGCTAAAGACGAAACAAAACGTTTATTTAAGCAAGCAGTAACCAGACAGATGATTGCCGATGTTCCAGTAGGATCATACCTTTCTGGAGGAATGGATTCAGGATCAATCACCGCAGTAGCATCAAAACATGTAGATCGTTTATCTACATTTACGTGTGGATTTGATATGAGTGAAGTAACAGGAAGAGAAGCTAATTTTGATGAGCGTAGAGATGCTGAGTTAATGGCAAATCATTTTAAAACAGAACAATTTGAACAAGTAATGAATGCCGGAGATATACGTTGGTCTTTACCAAAATTAGTATATCATTTAGAAGATTTACGTGTTGGAATGTCGTATCCAAATTATTATATATCCCGTTTAGCATCAAAATTCGTAAAAGTATGTTTACAAGGTACTGGAGGCGATGAGTTATTTGGAGGGTATCCTTGGCGTTATTATAAAGTATTTGATTCCCTTAATAAAGAAGATTTTTTCGATCAATATTACGAATTTTGGCAACGTTTGGTTCCTGATAAAGAAAAAGAAACCCTTTTTACAAAAGAAGTGTTTGATAAGATAGATATAAATGAACCAAGACGGGTTTTTGAACGTGTATTTACCTTTAACGACAAGTTAAAGTATGATACACCAGAACAACATATTAATAACTCGTTATACTTTGAATTAAAAACCTTTTTACCAGGGTTATTCTTAGTAGGAGATAAATTAGCTATGGCGCATGGTTTAGAAGAACGTTTTCCTTTTATGGATAACGATCTAGTTGACTTTGCCATGAAAGTTCCGGTTAAACACAAGTTAGGGGAATTAGAAAAGGAAATAGCCAAAATAGACGAGAATAGCGAAAAACAAAAAAGTGCATATAGAGAGTTTGACGATGGTAAAAATGTTTTACGTAAAGCCATGGCAGACTTTTTACCAGAGGACATAATTAATCGTAAAAAGCAAGGATTCTCGGCGCCAGATGAAAATTGGTATCGTGGGGAAAATGCAACTTATGTAAAAGAATTGTTGCTAAATGATAATACGGTAAGTACAAAATACATCAGTAAAGAATACATACATAAAATTGTACACGAGCATACCGAAGAGAATATTAATCATCGCTTATTAATATGGTCTTTTATGAATTTTGAATGGTGGTGTAAAATATTTATTAATGGAGAAAAAGTATAACTATGAAAATTGTATTTTTTGGATGCACAAAATTTAGTGAGGAACTTTTAACATATTTGTTAAAAAACAAGGCAGATGTTATCGCAATTTTTTCTATCCCTGAATATTTTAATATTTCATACAGTAAAGAAAAAGTCAAAAACTCTAACTTTTCAGATTTAAAACCAATTGCAAAAAAAAACAAAATACCTTTTTATGAAATTGATTCTGTTGAAGGAAAAAAAACTAATGATTATAATAATGTAATAAAAAATCTTAAACCAGATGTTATATTGGTTTTGGGATGGTATTATATGGTTCCTAAGTCAATCAGATTGATCCCAAGATATGGAGCCTGGGGTATTCATGCTTCATTATTGCCGAATTATGCAGGTGGGGCTCCGCTTGTATGGGCTATTATTAATGGAGAAAAGAAAACAGGTGTGACTTTGTTCAGAATGGAAAGTGGAGTTGATGATGGTGATATTATATCACAAACTGAATTTTTAATTGAAGATAATGATACAATTAAGGAGGTTTATGAAAAAACAACAATCTCTTCTAAAAAAATATTGAATAATATTCTATCTAGTGATAGTAAACCCAAATTTATTAAGCAAGACAAATCAAAAATAAAGATTTACCCTCAACGTAGTCCTAAAGATGGTTTAATTGATTGGTCATTAGGACCTAAGCAAATAAAGAATTTTATTAGAGCACAAACAAAACCCTATCCCGGAGCTTATACTATAATTGATGGAAAAAAAGTTATAATTTGGGATGCAAATATAGAAGAGTTATAATAAACTTATTCATCCAAAAACTAAAATAGTTGGGATAACCAGCAAAATAATTTTAAAATGATACAGTTAGAATCAAACATAGAGAACGCAAATATAAAAATTTGTTCAAGTTGTATTTATGATGAAAGGGTAAATGCTATTACTTTTGATGAGAAAGGAGAATGTAATTATTGTAAACAAATTGATCAGTTAGAAATGCAATATGGTACAGGGACTTCGGAAGGAGATAAGGCTCTAGAGTTAATTCTAAAAGATGTAAAAAAAGCAGGAAAAGGTAAAAAATACGATTGTGTTGTTGGTGTTAGTGGAGGAACAGATTCTTCATATATGCTATATTTAGCATTAAAATGGGGCTTGCGTCCATTGGCTGTGCATTATGATAATACATGGAATAGCGCTATAGCAACTGAGAATATTAGAAAAGTACTTTCTGCATTGAATGTAGATTTATATACACATGTAACAGATAACAAAGAAGCAGATGATATTTTTAAATCTTTTTTTAAGGCAAGTGTAGCTGAGATAGAAGCTTCTACTGATTTGGCTTTAGCGGAAACAATGTATAGAGCAGCTTCTAAATATGGTGTAAAATATGTTTTTGAAGGACATTCTTTTATTACTGAAGGAATAACACCTGTTGGAAGAAATTATTTTGATGGAAAGTATATTAAATCAATTCATAAAAAATACGGTAAAATACCAATGAAAACATATCCTTTAATGACATTTTCTAGATTTATTTATTGGACTGTTTTTAAAAGAATAAAAAAAATTAGACCATTTTGGTATATAGATTATAATAAAGAAGAAGCTCGTTCTTTTTTAGAAAAAGAATACGATTGGAAATACTATGGAGGTCATCATTTAGAAAACAGAATGACTGCATTTTTACATAGTTATTATATGCCTAAAAAGTTTGATATGGATTTTAGAAATAATACACTTTCAGCAAATGTTAGAAATGGAAAAATGACTAGAGAGGAAGCATGGAAAGAGTATAATACAGAACCTCATTTAGAAGCTGACTTGTTGGAATATTTTAAGAAGAGACTTTCTTTAACTGATGAAAAGTTTCAAGACATAATGAATAAACCACCTAAGTCTTGGTATGAGTTTCCAACTTATAAAAAACGCTTTGAACGTTTAAGACCTTTGTTTTTTGCTTTAGCGAAAGCTAATTTGGTTCCTATGAGTTTTTACTTAAAATATTGTTTTCCTTCAAAAAATAATTAATAATGATTACAATAGTAGATTATGGTATGGGTAATTTAGGTTCTGTCTTCAATATGTTTAAGAAAATTGGAGTAGCCTCTAAAATAACTTCAGATTTAGAGGAAATAAAATTTGCAACCAAATTAATACTTCCAGGAGTAGGATCCTTCGACAAAGCCATGGAAAGAATTAATAGTTCTGGAATTAAAGAAGTATTAGATCAAAAGGTGTTGTTAGACGAAACTCCAATATTGGGTATTTGTTTAGGGATGCAATTGTTGACAAATAGTAGTGAGGAGGGTACAAAAAATGGATTAAGCTATGTTAATGCTTCTGCAAAGAAATTTGTTTTTAACAACGCTAATATAAAAGTTCCACATATGGGATGGAATTTAGTTAAAAAAGCTACACCAAGCCTTTTAACTCAAGATTTTGAAGAAGAATCAAGGTTTTATTTTGTGCATTCATATTATGTAGAGGTTGAAAACCAAGAAAATTCCATTCTCAAAACAACATACGGATTAGAATTTGATTCTGCAATACAGCATAAAAATGTTTATGGTGCTCAATTCCATCCAGAAAAGAGTCATAAATTTGGAATTAAATTGCTCGAGAATTTTTCAAAAATTTAAATCATGCTGCAAACAAGAATTATTCCATGTTTACTTCTAAAGAACGATAGTTTAGTAAAAACAGTAAATTTCAAGAAACCTGCTTACATAGGAGATCCTGTAAACACTGCTCGTATTTTTAATGAACTAGAAGTAGACGAATTAGTACTTTTAGATATTTCAGCTACAAATAAGAACAGGAAACCAGATTTTAAAATTTTAGCAGAGTTAGCGAATGAATGTTTTATGCCTTTAGCTTATGGTGGTGGAGTTAATAACTTTAAAGATGCTAAGAAAATTTTTCAAATAGGTATAGAAAAAGTTGTTGTTAATTCGATAGCTTTTAGCAAACCGACTTTTATAACAGAACTAGCAGAGCATTTTGGAAATCAGGCAATAGTAGCATCAATAGATGTTAAAAAAAATATATTTGGAAAATACCAAGTTTATTCTAATTCTGGAACTATAAAACAAAAAGTAGATCTAGTCAAATGGGCTCAAGAATTAGAACGTTTGGGCGCAGGAGAAATTTTATTAACAGCAATTCATAGAGAAGGTACTTGGAAAGGTTATGATCTAAATATGATTGAAAAAATTTCTAATTCGGTAAATATACCTGTAATTGCAAATGGAGGAGGTGGTTCGGTCCAAGATGTAAAAAGTTTATTTATAGAGACCAATATTTCCGCTACTGCCTTAGGGAGTATGTTAGTTTTTCAAGGGAAAGGATTAGGGGTTTTAGTAAATTATCCTGATGGTTTAAAAAATTTAAAATAATTAATCATGAATCTAATAGTATTTGTTTTTTTTTTAATTTGTTATTTTTATTTATTATTTAAAATTGCGCATTTTTTTGTTGGTAAAGGTAGTGATCATAGTTTTTATGAATTTTATACCCTTTTAATAAAAAAAAATAAAAATAATTTTTTCTTTTATTATCCCAATTTTTTGAATAAAATGCCAATTGTAGATCCTCAATTTTTTTTTAAAATTCTTTCATATTTTTCTAAAGGTCAACTTAAAAAAGTTGCATTTTTACTTAATCCCATAATTTTATCTTTACTGTTAGTGGTTTCTTTTCTCATGTTTAATTATAACTTTAAGGATTTAAATTTTTTTATTTTAATATTAATTTTTTTTATTTCATTTACACCACACTTTTTTCATCAACAAAATTCCAGAATTTATGGATTAAGTGTAAGAGGGGTAGGGTTATTATTGATTTTAATCTTTTTTTGGTCTTTTTTTTTAATTCAATACTCTAATAACAATTTAACATATATATTGATATCACTTTTCACAGGATATTTAATTTGGGGATCAAATTTATTTGCCCAACAATCAGTTGTGTTTTCCTCATTTCTTTGGTTTTTTATTTTTGGAGATCCTATGATGCTAATTTTAATAACTTCATCACTTTTTGCTCTTTATGTTTTTCATCCATCTTACACAAAGATTTTTTTAAAGACTAGGATTAATTACGGTAAAATATACTTTTCAGTTCTTTCAGAAAAATTTTTGTTTAATTATAGATATAGTATTTGGAGAGATTGGATTTATGATTTTTGGTTTAAAAAAGAAAAAAGTCTAATAACAAAATTGTCATACATTTATAATAATTCTATTTTTATAGTAGTTTTTTTAAATCCATTATTCTTATTAGCTGTTTACTCTTATTTCAATCCAATTATTTTGGACGATTATTACTTTAATGAAATTTATTTATTCTCTACTAAAATTTCTTTGATAGCATTTGTAATTTTTCTATGTACATCGCTTAGATTAGGTAGATTTTTAGGAGAACCCGAAAGATATATTGAAGCAGTGATACCATTTAGCACATTTGTATCTTGTATTTTTATTTTTAGTATTGAGAATAGTTTTTATGCATACTTTATAATTGCATACTTTATAGGATTAAATATTTTTCAAATCTTAACTTTCGTTTTTTTTAGGAAATTTCATCCACAAGATATAACGAAACATTTAACGTTGATTTTAAAAACAGTTAATCAAAGAAGTAAAGATGGAGTTGAAATTAGATTTACATCAAATAATATGGATTGGACTAAATTTTTACTTAATCCAAATTGGAAGTTTGTTAATTATATTCCTGTGGTTGATAAATGTGGAAGTGTTTTTTTAAAAGATTTGGTAGATAATTATCCGTTTATTAATTCAAATTCTTTTCAAACTATTTCAAATGAATTTAATTTAAATTTTTTATTAATAGATAAGACATTAAAATTTGATTATAGTTGCTATTTAAAGAATCCAAAATCTTATAAAATTTTAATAGAAAAAAATCTTTTCTATTGATTGAAAAAAAATGATTTTTTGATGATGGTATGAGTTTTACAAAAAATTTAATAATTTATGGATTAGGCACTGTACTGGTTAAAATTGCCAGTATAATTTTTGTTCCAATATTCACAAGATTCTTTTCTCCAGAAATTTTTGGTGCTTATGATTTGATTTTATCAGTTTGTATTCTTTTCTATCTTATAGCAATTCTTCAATTAGACTCTGGTCTATCTCGATTTTATTATGAAGAAAAAAAGAAAAATAGACAAGAAAAACTTGTTAATACAGTAATAACCACTATTATAATAACTTCTCTTACTGTTTCTCTCACATTGATTTTTAGTTCTTCTTTAATATCTCAATTATTATTTGGTTCTAAAATTTATAAATCAGCTATTATTATTTGTGCCATAACTGTCCCGCTATATAGTTTACATGCTATTTTTTCAACAATACTTAGATTTCAAGATAAAGCAAAAACATTTATTGGAATGAATTTATTACAAGTTATTTCAATGTTATTTAGTTCAATTTTTTTAGTTTTTTATTTTGAATTAGGAATTGAAGGATTGTTTTTAGGAATCTTATTTTCATATTTTATTTCTGTTTCTGGGTTTTTTTTATGGATTTTCACTAAAATAAAATTAAAAATTGACAATAAATTACTCATAAAATTATTTAAATTTTCTTTTCCGACCGTACCATCTGCTATTTTAGGCTGGGTAAATAATTACGCCACTAGAATTATAATTGTAATTTATCTATCAGTATTTGAAAATGGTGTTTACGCTGCAGCTTTTAAATTAGGTGCTGTTTTCTTGATTTTCGACGTTGCGTTAAGAATGACATGGAGTCCATTTTTCTGGAAAAACTTTGGAAAAACAAACAATATTGAAAACTTAAGAACTATTTATCTAGTTATCATTTCAATGATTTTTTCAATATTGTTTGTTTTTATAATTTTTTCACATGACATATTTAAAGCATTTACACCCTCAGATTATTGGGAGGGAACGATTATAGTTGGATTATTAGCTCTATCCAATGTTGTTTTTTCTACAATAAATATTGTTGGAATGGGTCCTGATATTGTAAAAAAAACACATCTAATTTCTTTGTTTAACGGCGTAGCTTTTTTATTAAATATTATATTAGTTTTGAATTACATAGATGCATTTGGACTAATAGTAGTTCCTGTTTCATTATTAATTTCAAATTGTATTTTACTGTTATTACTTTGGTTTAAATCTGAAAAACTTTATTATATAGGTTATTCTTACAAACATTTTTTATTATATTTCTCTATATCAATTATTTTAATTTTTATTATTGATACATATTTAACGTCCTTTCTTTATAAATCAATTATTTCTGTAATCTTTTTAATTTCGATGTTTATTTTAAATAAAAAGAATTTCATTAAATTTTTTAATTCAAGTTTATATTAAAATGACACTTTATTTTCTTTTAATTTTTTATCTCTTTTCTGCATTATTGTCACTTTTAGCAAATAGAGAGTTGTTTACACCTGTGAAATTTTATTTTTTATCAATTTTATTATATTTTCTAGATGTTTTTCTTAGTCCACAATTACCTGAAATTTATATAATTTATTTTTGTTATATTTTATTTGGATTATTATTGATATTTCTTGAAAAAAAATTAATCTCAAATTTTAAATATACAATGGATAGATTTAGAGAAAGAAAATCTCCAACTCTAGTTAATCCTAATATTATATTCACTTGTCTTTTATTCTTAACAATAATTCCAATTTTATCTCAATATTACATGATTTCTTTGTCAGGAGGAATACAAGAATATTTTGTTTCTATGAAATTAAGGGTTATTTCATGGTCAGGTTTAGGATACATATATATTTTAAGAGATTTTTTACCAATTATAAATTTAATTTTTTTTATGATTTTGATCATTTTTGATTTTAAGAATAAAAAATCTTGGTTAATTGTATATATATTTCATCTAATTTTAACACTGTTAATAGGCGGGATGACAGGTTCAAGGAGCGCAGTTTTAAACACTATACTTTTTAATATTATTGCATATCATTATCTAGTTAAACCTATAAAGTTAAGAATATTAATTATTAGTTTTTTTGCTTTAATTGTTTCAAGTACTATTTTATATTCTGCTAGACAACAAGTTAATTTTGACGGAGATAAGATTTCGTTATTAAACGAAAATTTTGATTTGTTAGAATCACTTAAAGAAAGATCTACTTCAATTTATGGTATTATTCCATTGAATATTATTTATTCAAATGAATTTAATAATTTTCAATATGGACTAACATATTTAACATCTGTTAGTAACTTTATACCAAAATTTATATGGCCAGGTAAGCCTGCTTCAAGCGGTATAATTTTAACTAAATTTTATTGGGGAGCAAATTATGAAGGCAGTTCAAATTTTAGTACCGGAATTGTTGCAGAGGGTGTTATGAATTATGGATATGCATTAGGTCCATTTATTGGTTTTTTTTTAGGATTAATTTTGGCATATAATATTTTAAAAGTTTTTAGATTTCTTAGAAGGTATTTAAAAAAATCAATAATTGATAATTATGTTAAAATTAAATATGAAAAAATAATTAAGTATATATTTTTAATTATTGTATTATTGCCCCTGATTGGAAATGCTACAATGTCTGAATCTAATAACCTCGGGTTTAATTTTATTAAACAAATTTTATTTTATCTCATAATTGATTTTTTGATATTCAAATTAATAAAGTTGAATTATTATGAAAAATAATAATAAAATTACAATTGGAATAGATGCCTCAAACGTTAAGGTTGGAGGTGCTAAAACTTATTTAATAGAAATCCTTGCGAATTTAAAAATTAGTGACCATCAAATAAAAAAAATCATAGTTTGGGGTTCACAAAAAACTCTTGATTTTCTTCCTGAATTTCCTTGGTTGCAAAAAGAACCGATACAATTAATTGATAATTATAGATTATATAGATTTTATTGGTGGTTATTTAAGTTTAATAGTCAATTATCTAATTCATGTGATATTCTTTTTTCTGTAGGTGGTACTTTTTTAGGTAAATTCAGACCGTTTGTTGCAATGTCTAGAAATATGTTGGTATTTGATGCTAAAGAAAGTAGTAGGTATGGTTTTAGTTACAATCGATTCAAATATTTTATTTTAAAGTTAGCCCAATCTTACACTTTTTTTAATTCGAATGGAATTATTTTTATTTCTAAATATGCTGAAGAAACCATTTCCAAAATGTTGAAAATCAACAAATCTAAAACCAAATTTAAATTAATTCACCATGGGGTTTCAAAAAGTTTTATTAACAAACCTAGAAAGCAAACAATTTTAAAAGATAGAAAAATTAAAATTTTATATGTTTCAACTATTGATGATTACAAACACCAATGGAACCTAATTGAATCGGTTAGTTTATTAAGAAATGATTTTGATATTGAACTTGATTTTATTGGAGGAGTAAACTCCAAAAATGCATTATTAAAGTTTAGAAATTCTTTAAAGAAATTTGATCCTGATAATAAGTTTGTTAATTATCATGGAAAATTAGATCATAAATCAATGATTGAATTTTATAAAAAGTCTGATTTGTTTATTTATTTATCCACATGTGAAAACATGCCTAATATTTTAATTGAATCTATGTCAACGGGTATACCTATTGCATGTTCAAATTACAAGCCTATGCCTGAGTTTATTAAAGATGGAACGGTATATTTCGATCCTTGTGATGTAAGGGATATAAAAGTTGCTTTAGAAAAAATGATTTTAGATGTTCAGCTGAGGGAAAAAATTTCTAAATTATCGTATAAATACGCTCTTGAATATAACTGGGAAAAGTGTTCTAAGGAAACTTTTAAATATATTTATGATGTATATTTAACTTTTGAAAAACAAAAAATTTAAATGTCAATTATTCTTGGAATTAATTATAGTCACCCAGGATCCTCAGCATGTATATTAGTTGATGGAAAACCTGTTGTTGCCATTGCTGAAGAAAGATTAAATAGGATAAAATATTATGCAGGTTTCCCAATATTATCTATCAAAGCATGCCTCAAAATAGCAAATATTAAATTATCAGATATTGAACATGTGGCGATTCCTAGCGATACAACAGCTAATTATTTTGAAAAAGTTAAATACGGCTTAAAAAATCCAAAAAAAATTTATAATCTAATTAAAATACATAACTCCAAAGATTCTCTATCTAATTTAAAATCATTACTGTCAAAATATTTTGATAGTAATGATTTTAAATTTAAGCAGCATAATATTGAACATCACATAGCTCATATTTCTAGTGCTTATTTTATTTCAAAATGGAATAATAGTTCCGGTTTTAGTTTAGATGGGTCAGGTGATTTTGTTTCTACTATGTTCGCTGAATGTAGAGATAATAATATTAATGTTAAATATAGAGAACACATTCCAAACTCATTGGGTTCTTTTTATACCATGATTTGTGAACTTATAGGATTTTCAAATTATGGAGATGAAGGAAAAGTCATGGGTCTTGCAGCATATGGATCCAATAATTTTAAAGAGCTTTTGGATGATGTTGTTGGAATTAAAAGTAAAGGATTTGAGATTAACAAAAAATATTTTAAAACTTTTGGATCAAATTATGGAATTAAAATCGACGATAGAGGAAAAGCCTCTATTGAAAGTCATATTTCAGATTATGCAATTAAAAAGTTTGGCAAACCAACATTATTTCATACGGCTTTAAGTTCAAGAGATATGGATTTGGCATATTCTCTTCAAAATAAGTTTGAAGAAATTTATTTGAAACTATTAAATCAGTTACACAATTTAGTTCCTAATGAAAATGTTTGTATGGCAGGTGGAGCTACTTTAAATAGTGTAGCAAATGGAAAAATTTTTGATAGTACTCCTTTTAATAAAACATGTATTCAACCTGCAGCTGGTGATGATGGATTATCACTTGGAGCAGCTCTTTATGTATATCATTCTGTTTTAGGAAATAAAGATAGGTATGTTATGAACGGTTCATATTTAGGTCCAGAATTTTCTGATAATGAGATTAGAAAAGAATTAATAAAATTTAATATTTCTTTTGAAAAATTAAATTATAAAAATTTAATTACAAAGGTAGTTGATAATATTTGTGACAATAAAGTTGTTGGTTGGTTTCAGGGTAAAATGGAATGGGGTCCAAGAGCTCTTGGGAACAGATCGATTTTAGCAAATCCAAACTCACCAATTATGAAAGATATTCTTAACAAACGAATCAAACAAAGAGAATGGTTTAGACCTTTTGCTCCTGTTGTTTTGGAAAATTATCAAAATGAAATTTTTGAGTGTAATCACCCTTCTCCAAACATGACGCATGTTTATAAAATTAAAAAAGATTGGAGAGAAAGATTGACAGCTGTAAACCATGTAGATAATACGGGACGATTACAAACAATTTCAAGAGATCAGAACAAAAAATATTATGATTTAATTAAAGAATTTAAAAAAAGAACTGGAATTCCAGTTCTTTTAAATACTAGTTTTAATGAAAATGAGCCAATAGTATGTTACCCAAAATCTGCAATTAGTTGTTTTTTGAGAACAGAGATGGATTTATTAGTCATTGGGAACTATTATTGCATAAAAAAATAATTATTTGTACGATGAAATTTAAAAAATTATTAGTTACAGGGTCTTCAGGGCTAATTGGTTCAGAGGTATGTATACATTTTTCAAAATTAGGTTGGGAAATACATGGTTTAGATAATAATCAAAGAGAAGTTTTTTTTGGACCAAAAGGAGATACCAGATGGAATCAAAAAAGGTTAAACAAACAAATATTAAATTTTAATCATCATGAAATTGATATAAGAAATAGACAAGGAATTATAAAATTAATTTCAGACTTAAAACCTGACGCAATAGTTCATACTGCTGCTCAACCAAGCCATGATAAGGCAGCTGATATACCTTTTGATGATTTTGACACAAATGCAGTTGGAACTTTTAATCTGTTAGAAGCAACAAGGCAATTTAGCACTAAAATTCCTTTTGTTCATTTATCTACAAATAAAGTTTATGGAGATGCTCCTAACTTAATTAAAATGAAAGAATCATCATCAAGATGGGATTTTGACGATAAAAATTTTGTAAACGGTATTCCTGAAACTTTTTCAATTGATCAATGTAAGCATTCACTTTTTGGCGCATCTAAAGTATCAGCAGATATTTCTGTCCAAGAATATGGAAGGTATTTTAATATGCCAACCACTGTTTTAAGGGGAGGGTGTCTTACAGGTCCGAATCATTCTGGTGTAGAATTACATGGCTTCTTAAGTTATTTGATAAAATGTAATTTAGAGGAAATTGAATACACTATTTTTGGTTACAAAGGAAAACAAGTAAGAGATAATATTCATTCATATGATGTTGCTAGATTTATTGAAGAATTCATAAAATCACCTAGAGTAGCCGAGGTTTATAACATAGGTGGAGGTAAAGACAATACCTGTTCAATTCTAGAAGCTTTTGATATTATTTCTCAAATAAGTGGAATAAGTATGAAGTTTAAATATGATGAAAAAAATAGAAGTGGAGATCATATTTGTTACTATAGTGATTTGTCAAAAATGAAAAAACACTATCCTAATTGGGAAATTACAAAATCTTTAAATGATACTTTTTTGGAGATTTATAATACTTGGGTTAAAAGAAAATAACTTTATTAAATATTGAAAGTTTTTTTGATTACAGCATTTGAGCCAATTCCAACGGATAATATTCGTCCGATGCGATTTATGGGGATAGCTGAAAAGTTATTAGAAAAAGGTCATGATGTAACAATTATTACAAGCTCATTTACTCCACACAATAACAGTCATAGATTCAGTGAAGATAAAAACATAAGATTAAGTGAAAATTATAATCTAAAAATTTTAAAATCAAAAGGATACGATAAAAAAATTTCTATTAAAAGATATTTTGCGCATCTAGATTTTGCAAACAAATTAAAAAAAGAATTAAATAAAGGTGAATTTCCTGATTTAATATACATAAGTCTTCCTCCAATAGACACTGTTTACAAATCAATTAAATTTGCTAAATTCAATAAGATTCCTATAATTGTTGATATAATTGACCCTTGGCCAGATGTTTTTTTAAGAATTTTCCCTAATAAAATTAAATTTTTAGGGAAGTTATTTTTTTTTCCTTTTTATTATCAAATTAAATATATTTTTAAAAATGCAAATGGAATTATTTCTATTTCAAATAAATATAAAAACTGGGCAAAAAAATATAATAAAAACAATGTTTTATCTCAAGTTTTTTATCCTGCAGTAACTACAAAAAGCATTCAAATTAATACTTTAGAAAAGACCAATAATTCTACAATTAAATTTGTTTATGCTGGAGCATTATCAAATTCTTACGATGTAGAAACTATTATAAAAGCTGCTATAACTTTAAATAAAAGAAAAGTTAATAACATCGAGTTTTATATTGCTGGAAATGGACCAAAATTAAATCAGCTAAAACAACAGGCTTCAAATTCAAAAAATATTTTTTTTACTGGATATTTAGGATCAGAACAATTAGAAAAACTTCTTACTAGCTGTGATTTTGGAATTGCTTGTTATGCCAAAAACTCAACTCAGTCCGTAACATATAAATTGTTTGACTATTTGTCATATGGCCTTCCAATAATCTGCTCTTTACCTGGTGAAATGTCTGATATAATTGTTGATGAAAATGTAGGTTTTTTCTTTAATCCAGAAAATGATTCAGAGTTAGTTTCTATAATTTCTCATATTTTGAATAATAGTCAAGATATATTTTTAATGAAAAAAAGAGCTCTTGAATTAACAAAGAAAATTGGAGATAAAAATATTGTATACAATGAATTAGTTGAATTTGTTGAAAAAATATACTTAAATTGCAAGTAAAATTTATGAAACAGCTCATAATAATTTGTGCGGGAGGTTTTGGAAGAGAATTAGCTGCCTGGGCCCCTCAATGCATTGGCTATAATGTGGATTGGAATTTAAAAGGTTTTATTGATTCAGATATTCAGCGAATTAAAAATAATGTTTGTAGTATTCCAATTATTGATACTATTGACGATTACCTTCCAAACGAAAATGATTTATTTATTTGTGCTATTGGTGATATTAATTTAAAACAAAAATTTATAAAATCTATATCTGAAAAAGGAGGAGAGTTTATGAACTTAGTACATCAATCATCTATTATAAGCTCACAAAATGTTTCATTTGGAAAGGGATGTTTTATAGGCCCCAGATGTACTATTTCTTGTGATGTTGTAATTGGCGACCATGTATCTTTAAATTGTCATGTTGATATTGGTCACGATGTAATAATTTCTAGTTTTGTTCATGCTAATCCATTTTCCTTTATCGGAGGATATTCTAAAATTGGTGTTTGTTCTGTAATTCACCCTCATGCGATTGTTCTACCCTCTGTAAAGATTTCTGATAATTGTGTTGTTGGTGCGGGTAGTACCGTTTTTAAAAATGTTAATCATGGAGCTACAGTTTATGGTAGTCCCGCAAAAGAAATATTTTAATATGAAAATTTTAGTAACTGGAGGAGCTGGCTATATTGGTTCAGTTTTAGTTAGATTATTGTTAAACAAAGGACATCGTGTTAGGGTTATAGATTCTTTAAAATTTGGTGGAGAATCTCTTTTTGACGTTTCTCAACATTCGAATTTTGAATTTATAAAAGGAGATTTAAGGATTGAATCTGATTTAAAAAAAGCTTTAATTGATATAGATGGAATTGCTCATCTTGCTGCAATTGTTGGTGACCCGGCTTGTTCAAAATTTTCTGATGAAGCTAACGAAACAAATTGGACAGCTTCAGTGAATTTATTTGAATTAGCAGAGAATATGGGAATCAAAAAATTTGTTTTTGCAAGTACTTGTAGCAATTATGGAAAAATGAAAGATCCAAATTCTTTTGTTGATGAAAAATCTGAGTTAAGACCTGTTTCGTTATATGCAAAACTTAAAGTAAAGTTTGAAAAATTTTTAATAGAAGAAAATAAAAATTCAAATATTTGCGCTACAGCTTTAAGATTTTCTACTGTTTATGGTTTTTCTCCCAGAATTCGTTTTGATTTAACTGTAAATGAATTCACAAGAAACTCTATAATTGATGGTTTTCAGGAAATATGGGGCCCTCAATTTAATAGAGCTTATTGCCATGTAGACGATTTAGCAAGAGCTGTTATAGCCGTTTTAGAGTCAAAAGACATAAACATCAAATCAAACGTTTATAATGTAGGCGATACATCTGAAAACTATTCAAAACAAATGATTATGGAAGAAATTCAAAAACAATTGCCTTTAACAAAAGTGAATTATGTTGAAAAAAATGAAGACCCTAGAGATTATCGTGTAAATTGTGATAAAATTAAAAATGAATTAAATTTTACTATAACTAAAAAAGTCCCTGTAGGGATTAAAGAAATCATAAACTTGATTAAATCACGTTTAGTTTTAGATCCCTATGCCTCTAAATTTAAAAACATTTAAATATGACTCTTTTATCCGGGCCAAATATTTCAGGCAATGAATGGAAATATGTAAAAGAATGCTTAGATACAGGTTGGGTATCATCTGTAGGTTCTTATGTTGATAAATTTGAAAAAGTTTTGTCAAATTTTACTGGAGCTAAACATGCAATTGCCACATCTAGTGGAACAACTGCCTTACATGTGTCTTTAATTTTGTCCGGTTTAAAGGCAAATGAATACGTTATTGCTCCCAATATAACTTTTATAGCAACATTAAATTCCATTATATACACAGGCGCTCAGCCAATTTTAATTGATGTTGATAAAGATAATTGGCAATTAGACTTAGAATTACTCGATGATTTCCTTGATTCTAATACATATTTAGATCAAGAAGGTTTTTGTAGACATAAAAAAGATAACAAAATAATTAGGGCTATTATGCCTGTTCATGTTTTTGGAAACATGTGTGACATGAAAAAATTAATAAGTATTTCAAATAAGTATAGAATAAAAATAGTAGAAGATTCTACAGAATCTTTAGGCTCCACGTTTGATCAACAACATGCAGGTACATTCGGTCTTATTGGATGTATAAGTTTTAATGGGAATAAAATCATTACATGTGGAGGTGGAGGAATGATTTTAACTAATGACTCAGATTTAGCAATAAAAGCAAAACATATAACCACACAAGCAAAAAGCGATTCTTTTGAATACTTTCATGATCAAACAGGATATAATTATCGATTAGTAAACATCTTGGCTGCAGTAGGTGTAGCTCAAATGGAGTTGCTTCCTGATTTTTTGATTAAAAAGGATGAAGTTTCTAAGTTTTATTGCAACGAATTGCGTAATATAGGTGATATTTCATTTCAAAAAATTTCTAAAAATGTTACTTCTAATAATTGGTTATTTACTATAAAATCAAATAATCAAAAGAAAATTTTAAGTGAGCTTAATTCCCAGAAACTACAATCTCGCCCTCTTTGGGTACCTATGAATAAACTTCCTATGCATTCAAAGTTTGATTATATTTCCAAAAATGATATTTCAAATGATCTTTACGGAAAATGTTTTAGTATTCCTTGCTCTACTGATATTTCCTTAAATGAACTAGAGGAGGTTTCTAGAGTTATTAAATCAGTTTTTTAATGTATTATTTATTAAAAAGATTTTTTGATATTTTGCTTTCATCTATAGCTTTATTTGCTCTATCTCCGTTGTTTATTATTATAATAATAATTTTAAAACTAACAGGGGAAAAAGAGGTTTTTTATTTTCAAGAAAGAATTGGTTTTTGCAACAAAAAATTTAAAATATGGAAATTTGCTACTATGTTAAAAAATTCTATGAATCTTGGTAATGGATCAATCACTGTTAAAGATGATTATAGAGTTACACCTGTTGGCAGAATCTTGAGAAAGACCAAAATAAACGAACTTCCTCAGCTTATAAATATAATATTAGGTGATATTAGTATTGTGGGTCCTAGACCATTAGTTTTAGAATCTTTTGGGGCATATTCTAAATATATTCAGTCTAGAATTTATAATGTTAAGCCTGGTCTAACTGGTATTGGTTCAATTGTATTTAGAGACGAGGAATCTATTATTTCTCAATTACAAAATGAAGATCCACATCTTTTTTATAAAAGTTCTATATCTCCTTTTAAAGGAGAATTAGAGTTATGGTATCAAAAAAACAAATCTACTTACACCGATTTTATGATTATCTTTTTAACAGCTTGGACTGTATTATTTTCTAAATCTAATTTAGTTTTTAATGTTTTCAATGATCTGCCAAAAAAACCTATTTTTTTTAAATAATCTTATAGTTTTTTGATTAGATATACTACGATCCCCCATATAATGAGTTCATTTTCTTCCTTTATTTCTATTTCACTATATTTTTTATTTTCCGGCATTAAATAAAGTTTATGTTTCTCTTTTTTAATACGCTTTACTGTGAAGTCACCATCTACTAGACAAACCGCTATTTTTCCATTTTCTGGATTTAGGGAACGATCTATAACTAGTAGATCTCCATCTTCTAGCCCAGCCCCAATCATTGAATCTCCATCTACACGCGCATAAAAAGTCGCCTCTTTGTTTTTAACCAGTTCCTTATCTAGACTAATCCGGATCTCTTTAAAATCATCAGCAGGTGAAGGAAACCCTGCTGAAACGCCTTCTTCAGCAAGCCATTGTCCTAGTCCATTATCTGTTTTTGGAATAAAAAAATTAAGGCTTTTTTTTTTTTTTAAAATTTTTTT
>Ga0213861_10001492_pt1 | contig 20618 bp, 22 predicted proteins | sample PICome_4_FD_160110 | JGI IMG/M metagenome (GOLD analysis project Ga0213861, IMG submission 160110) | Coastal seawater microbial communities near Pivers Island, North Carolina, United States - PICO131 | ecosystem: Environmental > Aquatic > Marine > Coastal | place: USA: North Carolina... | reverse complement strand
AATCTAAAAATTGAACTTGTTCTTTTCTACCAATGTTTGTTGAGCCATCACCATTTAAAAAAGAAAGTTTACGTTCTGTAGTACTTAACGTTTCTTTGTGAGATTGATAACCACCTGGTGTATTTGCTTGTTCTGGATTACCGTTTTGTTTTAGATTCCATTCGCCTTTGTTGAAGTCGCTATATCGTTTCATTTCATCTTCTGAAATATATGCATTTACATTTGGATTCATTGTAAAGTTCTCATAGTCTACTGAAATACTAATTTGGCTTACGGACGAATCTGCATGATCTATACTTTCAATTTGAAAATTTGTAATCATTGGATTAAATAGTGTAAACTTTGTTGCTTTCTGTCCGTGAATTTGCACCACGTCCATTGAAGTTATAAAGTTACGTTGATTGCCTGGTAATAGATTTAATCCGGCTCTATTACTATCGAAAGGTCTATTAAACCCTCCACCAGCACTCTCATCTGCCGAACCACTAGCAACTGCTTCTGGTACAACATCATAAGGTATTTTTTCTGGATTATTGTCTTTGTATTTGTTTAAAGGGTCTTGAAATAAATGTGCATACATTTTCATCAACATTATTACCCACAGTGAATCCACTGTGTCATAGGCTGTAATAGTAATTGGCTTAAACTGTACTCCGTTTACTGTGATTCTTTTCCTGTTATACTGATTTTTTACGTCTGTGCTAAATTCTGCAGATGGAAAATCCGCGGCTTTAACTAAACTGCTTAAAGTATTTCTAAATTCTGCACTGGAGTTAAAGTCTTCGGCTATGTCAACTTCACTGTTAAAGGTAAAGTTGACATATCCATTGAATTTTTGACGTACGGGAGTATTCCTGGGTTTAAATCTATCAGCATTTTTATAATTAGCCAAGTAATATTGATCTGGAACTAATCCATCTCTTTCTGCTTGACTTAAAGTACTGTCCGCCGCACCATTATACATACCTGAATTTATAAGTCTGTCTAAAAATGTCGGCATAATTTATTCTTCCCTTTAATGTTTACTCTGTCATAAAAACTAATTAAGCACCAACTGAATTACTTGCGCCTGGATTTTGTCCGGTTGCGTCACCGAATGGGTTACCGTCTTCAAGTGAAGTAACAATACTACTTGTACCTTTAAGGTGAATAGCATTATCATATCTAACTGTCATTGAAACAGTTACTGGTTCGTTGGTGGCATAGTCAGTATCACTATAGTCTACGTTAGTTAAGAAACAACCTTCTAATTCCCAAACTTCTGTAGCGGCTGAACTTTGACCATCTAAGATTTCAATTTGCATATTGAATTTATAGTCTGTTCCAGCAACTGGTGATGTTTGTTCGAAATGGTTTAACTGTCTCTGGTTTTGAGCACCAACAATTCTTGAGACACTATTAGTAATATCATCCCTGATTACTACTGTGATTGGATCCCAAGCATGTTTACCTTGAACATATACTTTAGAGTTATAACTATCAATTACTACTTCTTCATAATTGATTTTAGGACGAGTAACATTCATAACGTTCTGAGTGAACTTTTTAGTTTCAGTAAGACCACCGAATCCGTCTAATAATGATACCCTAAATCTGAATTTCAGTTTAGGCATTAAAATGCCGGCTTCGTTACCTGTGACTGGAACACCAAATTTACTCTTAGTTTTAATAGTGTTTTCGCTTGCCATGTAATTTCTCCTAATTACCCGTAAGTCACATGTTATTCATGACTTATCGTTATACTTATTTATCAAAAAGTCTGGCAAATAATTAAAAGATACTTTAATCAGATAAAAAAAAGGCGCCTAAAAGACGCCTTTTTATAGTTGTGAGTTATATTACTCTGCTGTTTGACCCAAAGTGTTTTGAATTCTAATCGGAATATAAATGAACTCTACTGCTTTGACAGGCTGTATAGCAATGTCAATGTATAATTCGTTTCTATCGATTCTAGCAGGAGTATTATTTGTGCCATCACATACTGTGATGTAGTCAAATAAACCTCTTTGAATAATCAACTGCTCTAAGAATCCATCGACTGTGGACTTAGCATTTGCTCTAGTAACTTCATCGTTTGGTTCAAAGATGAATGGCTTAACCATATCGTCAAGTCTTTCTCTTAGGTATGTAACCAATCTAGCAACATTGATTCTGTCTAATGCAGAAGCACTTGGGTTCAAAGTTTTCTGTCCAAATACTGATAACCCTCTTCCTGGGAATTGAGCAATCGGATTGACTTTGTTTTGATACAATGTATCTCTTTGACCTTCGTTTAATGTTACTGGTGTAAATTCACCTGAAGTTGGATCAACATAACCAACTGCTGTTGCATTACTTACTAAACCTCTTTGGAATCCTGCTGGTGCAAACCATGGGAATGCCACTTGGTCATTAAATGCAAGTGTTCTTAATGCAATGTGTGAAGAAGGAACAACTACGTTAGTTCCGTCTAAGTTAGTTGACTGTCCACTTGGATAATAAACTGCCGCGTAAGGTGAACTTGATACAAGTCCATCTTCACCGTTTTCACTAGCATTGTTGGCGTTTGTAGCCCAATTAGTTAAACTTGTTGCATCTGCTTTAAGTCTAAATGGAGTATCACCAACTACAAAAGCGGTGTTTCTTCTGTCGGCGGACAATGCTATCATCTCGTCTAACATTTCTGGGAAACCAGGAGCGGCAATGATGTTAAATGAGTTTGTTTCAGCTCTAATGTCATCATTTGCAGTAATGGCACCTTGCATTTTAGATTTAACTAAATTGTGTGTGGCTTTTCTTAAACCATACATGCTACCATCATTCTTGTTCATACTTGCGTCTACCCAGACGTTACCAATGTTAGTTCCGCTTGGAGTGTAATTGATTTTCCACTCTTTAACGTTACCAGCACTAGCACGTTTGTTAAATCCAATAATACCTTGTGGGTAACTTGTATTTGCAGGTGCGTCAGCATCTAAACTAGATGAACTTGACTGTCTAAAGTCTGCAAAAATTACACCGTCTGCTGTTACTTGGTCTTTGTTATCAACACTTGCCCAAGCACTACCACTCCACTTATAAAGTGCAGGATAGTTTTCAGTATCGTCTGAATCTAACCATAAATCACCAGCCACTAATGCAGTTGAATCTGATTGTGTGCTTGGAGCCGAACTAGCAACTTGGAAGTCTTTACTAAAAGTCTGCCAACCAGCACTTGCATCGTTTTCTAGTATGTCAACGTTAGTTTTAACAACTGAACTATCATACCAGTATGTGCCTTCTGCTAATACGCCTGTGATTTGAGTTTTACTTGCTTCATAACTTAATGCTTCAAAGTTTGAATATACTTTGTCTACACTTGCAAGTCCAGTACCAAATCCTATTGTACTTGGTCCAAAGTCTGCGTGTAGACTTTTAATTTCGATATCTCTACCAACTGAAGATGTTAAAACAACATTATCGTTAGTACCTAAAGATGCACTTAGTTCTGATATACTTGCGCCTGCTAAACCACTGTTGATATCAAAAACAATATCTTCTGCAGTTGCGGCACTGGCGTTACCACTAATTGTAGCACTGATGGCTACGTTTACTGTAGTACCGTTATAAACAACTTGTACGTTTGCATTACCAGAAGCATCAATTGTAGATGCTAATGAAGAACCAGTAGCAACAACTGTGCTGTTACCATTGTGTCTTTTTAATACAAATTCACCATCGTTGTCTGCATTTTCGAATTCAGCAATTAAGTTTCCAACTGAAACATTTGCTAAGCCTATTGTGTTATAAGCCGCATTTGTGTTTGCATATAATGGAGCACTTACTGAACTAAATGCTTTTGTGCTAGAACTATAAAGTTTAACACTTAAACTAACACCCTGGTTAGGTGTGCTTGTTTGAATAAATACGTCGCCGCTACTTAATGAGCTAACGCCGTCTGATTGTACACTTGGTACAGCAAGGTGGTTACCGAATTGGAAATCACTACTTGTAGTAGATGCCCAACTTGTTGAACCAACTTGATACCAGTTGTCACTGTATTTTTCGTAGTACTTTACATCTGATGCAGTACCTGTAGCCGTATTAGCCACAACAGCATAATCGCCGTTTAAGCCAAATGCTCTCTTAGGTCCGCCTGTACCACTGTCAACGTTGTTTGAATCTACAACACTTACGTCTTTCTTCACCCATTTGCTACCATCCCATTCTCTGAGACCAAACAAAGAACTTGCTGTATCAAACCAGTAAGATCCGTCTGCTATTGTTCCAGTAGGTGCTGTGCTAGATGCTGATAATTGACCTAAGTCAACATCCGCTCTAAGAACGTATGCTCTGTTTGCCAAACCTAAGAAACTGTGGGCCGCTAGTAAGCCGTATTCGTTGAGATCATATCCATTTAATTGGTTACTGCCACTGCTATAAAATAATGGGTTACCAAATGTTTGGAGTAATTCACGTTGACTAGTTATAAGTTTTAATTTACCTGCTTGTGCTTTAGTTGTATTTGATGCAGTACCTGTACCGTCTGGTGCAGTTTTATCTTGAGCCGTTGCAATAACGATCAAAGGAACTGTGCCGGTACCGGCTGACGCATAAAACGATTCATCGCTTACACTAATGCTTACGCCAGGTGATACTAAATTTACCATAGTCTTTTCTCCTTGATATGAACTATTTCTAATAATTCTGTATATCTATTTATCAAAAAATGCTATAAAAGGTATTATTAGAAAAGTAGACTTCTACTTTTTATCTTTTTTGATAAATACGGAAATTTTAAACTATTTTGAGTTCTTTATCCACTAATGAACTATGGAAGGAATGCACTTGTTTTTCTAAATCTTCTAGTGAACCAGTATTGTCTAACACTTGATCAAAATCAAAACCTACCCAACTCCATTCACTAGCATGTACAGACTTATAACGAGTGTTCATTGTGTGCCTTGCTGGTACACTACCTTTGTTGGCCTTTACTGCAATGTCATGCCATTCTGGTAATTCATCTCTAACTACTGTTAGCACTTTACCGCCCATACTTTTTATTAAGTTTAATTCATTTTGAAATCTAGCATCGCTAACAACTATGATATTATTACTGTTTTTTCTTAATCTATATTCTAAACTGCTGATCCAAATATCTGAATTAAAATGATTACGCATGATATCTGTGCCTATAAGTTGTAATGCTAGGCGAGGTGTAAAGTTATCTATACCAAGTTTACGGGTCCAAAACATATCAGGCGTTTCTCTAAAATCTCTGCTCTCTATTGTATCGCCTTCTAGTAATTCTCTATCCCAACCAAATACACTTGCACAAACATCTTTTACTGGAGATGCAAAACTTTCTTGTGTGGCTCCTAACTCACAGAGCATGTTTGCAACTGTGTCTTTGCCCGAGCCTATGAATCCTGTTAAACCTATAATCATGTGTCTATCTTAGTTTATCTTTATGTATTGTACATTATTTATTTGTACATGTCAATTTACTTATTTCTATTGTGTGTTGTACTGTAATAATTTTTGAATATATGCAAATCTATGTTCTGGGTGCAAACACACAGAAGCCATCATTCTATCATGTGGACATTTTGTATTATCTATTTTGTGAAACTTGGCAGTATTTACTAATGTAGGCTTTTCCATATCATACAACTCATCTTCAACTTCTATTAAAGATTCATCATCAATGTAACTGTGACTTAATCTTATTTTAATACCTTCTTTAGTATCGTAAGTGTTAGCAAGTAAATCATGAGTATTACCCACACCACTTACTTTAGGGTAATGTCTTTTTAAAATATCTGTTACTCTTGGGTCTGTCTTTGCCCACATAATTTTGCTTTTAGACAAATCATAATCTAGTAATTTAAAATTTATTGCAACATTACGTCTAAGTTGTCCACGTACTAAAACAATGTCTTGGAATTCTTCTGGTGCAGTATCTACATGTTCACTATGTTCACTGTGCCATGTGTAAGTACCATTAGCAGGAGTATACACTATGCCAAATTGGTATACGGGTAATTTGAGTGCTTTGGTAAATTCTCTTACTAATTTTTTAGTAACACCAGATTTCCAAACATGTATCAACCCACCATTGTGAGCATACATTGTAAAATTATTTTTTGGGTCACCATTAAATTGGTCAATGTCGCCGTCAAAATTATCCCAACTTCTACTAAAGAGTTCTTTGGAAAGATCTATTGGATCTTGTAGAGGTATAGTTTCAGGTATTTTATAAAAATTCATTAGCCCATTACAAAGCCTAACGGTGAATTACCTTCTTCCATATTATGGATGCCTGTAACTAATTGTTCGATTTCGTTGAGTGCTTCTGCCTTAAGAGCATCGCCGTTAAGAGTAACTGCTCCACCTGGACCTGGTAAGCCACTACCAAACTTACTTCTTGCTTCACCTAGCATAAGTTTAGATTGTGCTAATGCATAAGCACTAAGCCATTCAGCGGCATATACATCTTTTATAAGCACACTTTCGGGTATAAAGTTAAAAACTCCTACAGCAATATCTTCACCATGATTGACATTACGAAGTATTGTAAGTTCTTTTGAATTTCTATTGAATGTAAAGTTATATTCACTACCAAATACACGACCTATAGTTTCTTTGTATTGTGCAAATGCATCAAATACTGCTAAACCACCTACTTGTCCTGCCTGTAGCATGTACATATTATTGAATGCAACATCAAACGGATCAAAGTTGGTTCCACCGCCACTGTTTGTACCAATACCTCTTCTGTATAAACGTTTTACATCTATAACTTCATCTGGTAAAGTATATTTTGTAACAGCAGGTTGTGTTTGAATAAAAATAACTGCTTCTTCAACGGAACCTGAACTTAACTGACGATATTTTTGTATAGATTTATTTATAGCAATATCATAATGGTCTCTGTCTAGTTCAACATCAACCATTCCGTCTGCAAGACGTAACGAAATTTCGTCAATTATTTCGTTTCTGCTATTATAACCTACCTGATCTATTCTTGTTGCCATACTACTATTTATCACTCTTTGACTTTAAAAGGCTTTAAGTATGATAGTAGTGTCGTTTAATCTTCCGTTTAATTTGATTTCAACTGCATTGATGTCTTTAAATGCTTTTTGATATTTTGTTTTTGCTGTACCTTTGAACAGTTTGAGTTGTTCGGCTGGCTTACGCAATGTTTTTTGTATACTTGTTGATATTTCAAAGTGCTGTATAGTAGTACCTTTTACTGACATGCCTGCTTGTAGGCCTTCAACTTTGTACATGCCTAATTTTCTAGTTTTAGTATTATATACCCAAACTTCAGTAGCATCAATAATCTCAGTAGGATTGATACTTGCAATACCTAGTTCAGGACAATTTAATTGATACTTTAGTTTAGAAACAAGTTTTTCTTTACTTACTGCTTTTGGTTTACGTGGCTTACGTTGTGCCTTACCTGTGTCAATAAGTGTATCACATGCTTGATTTATTTTTTCAAAAAATGCAACATAGTCCTTTTTCATTTTCTTATCCATGAAACTATATGCTTCGTTGAGTTGCTCACAATCACCGTTAAGGCTTTCTAATGCTTCTTCATAATTAGGTGCAAACTCTTCCTTAATAATTTTTGCATGGTTGGGTTTGACTATGCCACCTTCGTATGCTCTCATATCGTTGTACGGATCAAACTTCTTAAGGTCAAAACCATTCTCATGGATGAAGGTATCAAGTAAAAATTCCCAGTCTCCACAAAGACCTTCGACTTGTTCTTTCATACGTTGCTGTATGCTTACTTTTGGTTTAGTATCTGCCTTCTTGGCTTCTTTAATTTCCTCAATTTCTTCTGCTTTACTTTCTAACTGCGGAATTTTTTTAAGTAAATGCTCTTTTACTTTAGGGTCCATATACCCTTGGGTCTTGTGCCAGATAAAAGTGTGCTTGGCAAAACTTCTAAACCATACGTCAGGTACCTTTTTTAACTTTTTAACTAAGTCTTTGTCAAGTCCACTTTCTTTTTCAAGCCAAGTGTGAACAGTAGCATCTGCTTTTTTATCAGGAATCTCGTAATGCACAAAATATTCAAAGTTTCTGTAGAGCTTTAACTTCTCTTCGTCGGTTTTGAGGAGGTTGATGTCTAGCCATTGAGGCTCTGGCATCAAATATATATTCTTGCTACGTTTCCTTTTAGCCATTTACTGTGCTTCTTCTTTAGTTTGCCTTGGTTTTTCCAATAGCATCTTTACCATATTCGGTAGAGAATCATATCCTATAATGTTGTTTTTATCTTTTAGTAAAGACTTGTCCTGTAAAAAAATGGCTAAATCTACCATTCCTAAGAACTGACCTTCTTTACGTCCTGCTTTGTAAGACCATATTGTATTGATCACAACAAATATTAAAAAAACTGCTATCCATTCCATGCTCATTTTTGTCTCCGTGATAATTTGTAGTTATAGTAACATATAAAAAATCTAATGTCAACGGCTAATTTTGAACATCAAATGGTGGTTTTTGGGTTTAAAGTTGCTTTGCGGTAAGGCCTATGGTGGCTGATGCACATTTTATTGTGTTTTTTGTTACAGTACATTCGTATATGACATGATTTGCTTTCTTTTTAAGCAATTTTGCACTATATTTAATTGTGTCACCTGGGAATACAGGTGTTCTGAATTTACATTTATCAACTGTGGTAACAAAGGTAACATAATCTTCGTGATTTACCTTGCCTACATCTTTCATGGCCATTTTAAGAGCATGTTGGCCAGCACATTGGTTCATGCCTTCAATGAGATATACTCCTGGCCATATTTTAATGTGAGGGAAGTGGCCTTCTAGTACTGGATGGTCTTCAGGAATAACATACTCTGACTCGATAGTATCTGAATCAAAGTATTTTACTTCGCCCAACAGTTTAATTGGTTCTTGGTGTGGTAGTTCCATGCTGATATTTAACTTAATTTACTTGTAGTGTGGTTGATTAAAGGTAAAGAGTTTGTAAAAATACTGATTTATTTTTGCATACTCTTTAAAATTCCAGATGTTTTGATTTGTTATGTTATAATCTGTTTGCTTTGCATGTAATCTAGGGTCTTTATATGGCAAACCGTGTGCATAAAACAAAGCACCAACTTTTTGTTTTCCTAAACTCACCATTCTTGATTCATATCTCTGTACATACTTCCAAGCATCATACATTGTTAAACCAGATTTGTTTTTCCAAAGAATAATATTTTCAGTCATTTTAATAAACTCTTCTGGAATAGGTTGTCCTCTCATATCTACAGTAGTTGGTTCGTACCCCCACTCTTTCCAATTCTTACTAAAATCACTTTCGCTTAATTCTGTAAAGTGGTCTGTATTATCTCCAATTTTTCTAATGAATAAAGGACTCATCAAGGCAGTTACAAGAACATCTTGCTTCGAAGATAAGTAGTTTGACATATCTTTTAATGTCTTAGGTGTATCGCTCGGTAAACCTGCAATGAATCCACTTAAAAAATGCACATCTTTCATTAAAGTTTGTTTCATTTCCCTCAAAAACTCAAATTGTTGCATTGGATCCCACCCCTTACCAACATCTTTTGCACTATCAGGGTTAGTTGATTCTATACCTATATGTAATAATGTAGCACCACTGTCTGCTAAAAGTTTGGCTTGTGGTATATCATGTTTTCTATTAGCATAAACCAAATCCCATCTAATAAATGCACTCCATTTTAATTTAAAAGGTAGTCGTTGACTCATTTCATACCATGCAATAACTTTATCATGGTCATCGTTAAATGTATCATCTGTCAACCAATAATCAGTTACACCATATTTTTCATAATTGTCTATAAGTTCTTTTTCTATGCAATGTATACTACGCAATGACTCGTTTTTTTGCTTACCGTTAAGTGCAAAACTACAAAATCTACATTTAAATATACAACCACGTGCAACTTCTAATGGTAATAACTCTCCATCAATTACATGATCTTCTGGTTGCCATGTCATTGTGGAGTTTTCTATATCTAAGCGACTTTTTGCATCCATTAGTGTAAAAATTTTATCTTTATTAGTAGGATAGTGTGTAGAATCTACACTATCTTTTTTTAATTGTTGTAATAATTCAGGAACAGTTACATCACCAAACCCTAAATTTATATAATCTATAAGTTCTTCGCCTTTTGCTGTTTCCTGATTAGGACTTGTATTAGCACCACCCATTATAAATTTAGTCTTAGGATTTATTTTTTGTACTAATTGTTTGATATCTCTATCTGTTGGGCCGCCTAGAGAAAAAAATCTATTATGATTTTGTAACTGATGCCATTCGTTTAATTCTTCTTGTGTATAATCCTCATATGGATCAAAATTACAAATAGACGATTTATAATTTAATTGAGGGAAATTTCTGAACGTGTTACTAACACCAATTAGTAATGTCTCATCACCAACAAATTTTTTTATTATCTGTTTTAGTGTTTTTCTATCTAAAAAACTGTGAAAGTCTACTACTTGTACACTAAATCCATGCTGTCTAGCCTCATGTGCTACCTTGTATGAGCCCATGTACCTACTTGATGAGTATTGTACATGATCTAAATCACCGGTCTTCCATGTATCTCTTTTAAGCATAGAATTATAAGTATTCCCCCATTGAGGAGAATCAGTAAACAATAAAAAATTTACAGGAGTGTGCTGTATAGGAAAATTTTTAAAAGGATTTATTAAATCTTTTTGGTGGTGGTGTTCTTGATATAAAGAATGATCAAAGGTATTATGATTTTCTCTGCTTTGCATTGTAATATTTATCAGTCAACAAATGCTCTTTCTAATACAAAGTCTCCGGCTTCTCCAAGGTTGCCTTCTACAAATCCTATTTCTTCAAAAAATTCTCTTGCTTGGTAGTTCATGTCTGGCCCTCCACATACCATAATTCTATCTGTGTTTTTATTAAAACCGTTATCAGTGATATTATAAATATGTTCCCATATCCTGCCTTCTCTTTTATATTCTTCTTGTGTGCAAGTGTCATAATATTTTAAAGGAAAGTGTGATGCAATTTCTGTTATTACATTACTGTATGCATGTTCTTCATGTGTTCTTGTGGTATGACACAGTATGACATTTTTAAATTTTTCATATGTTGCTGGATCTCTGATAATACTCATAAATGGAGCAAGTCCTGTTCCAGTTGCTAACAAATATAAATTATCTGCTGGAGTTAAATTATCAATTGTCAATGTGCCTGTACATTTAGGCATTACTAAAACTTCATCTCCAACTTTTAAATGCTGTAGACGGCTTGTAAGGGGGCCGTCTGGCACTTTGATACTTAAAAACTCTAAGTGGTCATCGTAATTTGCACTAGCAATACTATATGCTCTAACTAAAGGTTTATCATCAATTGTTAGACCTATCATAGCAAACTCACCATTGATGAATCTAAATGTTTTACTTCTTGTTGTTTTAAAACTAAATGTTTTATCAGTCCAGTGATGGACCCAAGTTACTGTTTCTTTAAGCATTCTTAATTAGTTCTCCTGCATTATATAATTTTTCTATATCTTTCCATCTGTAAGTTGGACTAGCCATATATCGTAAACTTAATCTTGTAGCACCTGTAGTAGTAACTTTATGATAAGATGATAAATTTATTATATAAGGATTATCATATTTATATTTTGTACCCACAATATTTATATCATTTTTCCATTTTTGTTCATCTGAAATTTGATCTAATGCTACTGAAATCTTTACGCCATCTTTTTCTTCATGGGTGCTTTTATTGTTAAGCATGTTTTGTGTCAATTCTTTTTCTATTTGTATAATGTTGTCTGACATTTTTGCAAACTCTACTTTGGTATCACCTGCATTTTTTGTATACAAAGGATAATTTATTGCAAAATTATGTCTTGTACGTGGCATATTAGTGTGCCATGTTTGTTCATCTTCTCTTGAAAAACGTTTATCACAGAATCCTTCACGGTGCCAAGGTGTATTGCCTGAGAAAGTTATAAGACTTATTGCTATAATTCTTTTTCCTAATGCAACTGGAATTGGACTATCTAAAATATCTTTATGATATGTATCATCAAAATGCTGTTGTAGTTCACGTTGAATTGACTTATCTGTAATAAAACCCATCAAGGAAACATCTCTATATGTCTTTTCTTGGTTTCTTTCTGTGTGTGCCGGTGGTGCCCATGCAATATTTTTTGTCATCAAGCCGGTTGCAGGTATATCTATAGTAGATATAACTTCATAGTCTTGATCTGTAAATATATCTTTATGTGTTAGTGGTAAAGAAATATTAGGCAAATCTATGTAGGAATCTTTTATTAAATTGCTTAATACCATTACCTATCCTTATTATTATTAGGAAAATGGTGGAGCGAAGAGGGATCGAACCTCCGACCTACTGGTTGCAAACCAGTCGCTCTCCCAACTGAGCTACCGCCCCTACCTGTTGTTACTACTTACTTAAATTTCTATTTAGGTATGCTTTCATGTTGTCACCAACTCTTTCTGAGTTTGCTCTTACATTGTTGCCAATTTCTTCTGAATTCTTTCGAATGTTTGCACTAATTTCTTGTGCATTCTTTTGAATGTTTGCACTAATTTCTTGTGCGTTTCTCATTACGTTGTCGCCAACATCTTCGAACCAGAATTTATTTGCTGGTGCTTTTTTTGTAACTTTTTTTGCTACTGCTTTTTTGGTTATTGTTTTTACCATTTTACTCGTTTCCTGATACTTTGTATCGTTTTGGAGCGGGTGGAGAGAATCGAACTCTCATCTAATCCTTGGCAAGGACTCATAATAGCCGTTATACTACACTCGCAATCATAGTATATTTATTAGTAGTAAAATATTTCATATGAGCAAAATGGTGCCGATTCGGTGTTGTAGGATAGTTTGAACATCATTAAATCTTCTTTTGATTCAAATCTAACATTTAAAGTGTAACCTTCTGTCTCAAATTCTACTTTAATATCCTTGGGTTCTGCCCATTCCTTAACAGTTCTTGCTATTCTATTTTTATGCATGGTGGCAGGAAGACCGGCTCCTCCGGTTGGTAAACGAAATTTTGCGTATGGTAAATGCATAATTAAACTCTGGTAGGCGATGACGGATTCGAACCGCCGACCCCCTCGGTGTAAACGAGGTGCTCTAGCCAACTGAGCTAATCGCCTAAAATGGCGGTCCGACGGGGAATCGAACCCCGAACGCCGCCGTGACAGGGCGGAATTATAACCGTTTAACTACCGGACCGGTTATCTACTCTAATGCACTATTTTGAGAGTCCAAGTGCTGTTGACTCATTTGGCGGAAAGGGAGGGATTCGAACCCTCGGTACAGTTACCCGTACTCTTCCTTAGCAGGGAAGTGCTTTAAGCCTCTCAGCCACCTTTCCTATGATATCATTATACTAGTTATCGAGTAACTTGTCAAGTCTTTTCAATAAGTGATAAATAGTACATTATGCCAAGATTAAGTTTATGGAACAAAAACAAAACCAATGATTATGACTTCATTGACAGTATTGTTGCAGAGCATGTAAATGCTGGTGGTACTGGTGTATATGTACACAAATACATAGGCACTTACCAAGATGACACTAGTGCTAGTGTCGGCAGTGATGAATTATATATTCAAGATGTTCTATTTTTAGAGAACAGAGATAGAAAATATGATGAAAACATTTATGAATTGAGAGGTTCATATACTGTAAATGATCCTGACTTTGACTTAACACAATTTGGTTTGTTTGTGAACAACGATTCACTATCAATGACTTTCCACATGAATACATGTGCAAGTTTACTTGGCAGACGTTTGATGGCAGGTGATGTTATCGAATTACCACATCTAAGAGATGATTTATTATTAGGTGGTGGTGATGCAGTAAATAGATTCTTTGTAGTAAGTGATTCCGGCAGACCAGCAGAAGGTTATGACCCAAGATGGTGGCCTCACTTGTGGAAAGTTAAACTAACTAACATTACTGATAGTCCAGAATACAGAGATATACTTGGTACAGGTGATCAATCAGACGATTTAAGAAATATATTAAGTACATATAGTACTGAATTAGCAATATCAGATAAAGTAGTTGAAATTGCAAATGAGGATATGCCTTACGCACCTGGGTACTTTGATGGTGGTCATCTTTACAGTGATCCAGAAGATCCAGACAATAAGCCTGGAGTATATTTCCCAGGAGATGGTACTCCTCCAAATGGTGTAAGCATTGTGGGTAGCGGTAGTTCGTTTCCAGTTGATGCAAACAACAATGATTATTTCTTAAGAACGGACTTTAGTCCACACAGATTATTTAAAAAATCAGGAAGTACTTGGATGAAAATTACAGACGACAATAAGAAGGCTTGGTCGGCGGCTAATAAACTACTTACATCATTTATCAATAATGATGCTACTAGAACAAACACAGACGGTACTACTGGTGTTGAAAAAACAAATCTCAGTAAAGCAGTTAAACCGAAGGCAGATTAAATATGGATTACTGGTATGATGCACAATTAAGAAGATACTTGGCTCAGTTCATGAGAATATTCTCTGGCATGAAAGTCAGCGAAGGTAAAAGAAACGGTGCTACTTACTATAATAGAATACCAGTTAGATATGCAGACATGAGTAGAATGGTTGCTCACATACTAAAGAAAGGTAGTGAGAACATGGTAAACAGTACACCATTTATGGCATGTAATATTCAAAGTTTACTAATAGCAAGAGATAGAACACAAGATCCAATGTTAGTTGACAAACTACAAGTAGCAGAAAGAAATTATGATTCTACAGCAGGAGAATACCAATCAGGACAAGGAAATTTATATAGCACTGATAGATATATGCCAGTACCATATAACTTAACTATGAATGTTGATATATGGACTAGTAATACAGATCAAAAAATGCAAGTACTTGAACAAATTCTTATTTTATTTAATCCTTCTGTTGTACTACAACATACATCAAATCCAATAGACTGGACTAGTTTATTTGAAGTAGAACTTACAGATTTACAATGGAGTAATAGAAGTATTCCTGCAGGTGTCGACGAAACAATTGATGTTGCAACACTTACATTTACTTTACCAATATGGATTAGTCCTCCAGCAAAAGTTAAAAGACAAAAAATTATCAATACAATCGTTACTAACGTATTCAACATTGATAATTTAAATGACATGGGGTATGATGCTGATGTATATGATTTCTTTAGAAGCATAGATGAGGAATTTGAATTACATACTGTATCACCTAATAACTACAATGTAGAAGTTGTAGGCACAGTAGCAACATTGTATAAAGATGTTACAGTAAAAGCAAATTGGAATGACTTATTAGAAGTTATTTCACCTCAAGGTTCCTCGGGAACAGCAGGTACTCAACAAATAGATGACATACCTTTAACAGTTGGTAGCACACTACAATTAAATTTATCTAATGACGTAGATTCTTCAGATAATTTAGTTACTGGTATTATTGCAAGAAATGATACAGACCCAGGTAAACTTATTTTTACTTTAGATACTGATACATTGCCAAGCAATACACTTAGTAATATTACAAGAATAGTAGATGCTAGTGTAAATTATCCAGGTGATGGCACATTAGATGCTTCAACTAACGGACAGAGATATTTACTTACTACAGAAATTCAAGGTGATAATTGGGGTATCTCAGCAAGTGCCAATGACATTATAGAGCACAATGGTAGCAAATGGAATATAGTTTTTGATGCCAGTACTTCCGATGGTACTGTACAATATGTCTTAAATAGTTACACAAACAAACAATACAAATGGTCAGACCAACAATGGACAAGCAGTTACGAAGGGGTATACAACCCAGGATTTTGGAGAATAAACATTTAAGTATCATTGATAAATTAAATCCAATGACTAACTTAAAAAAACACAAAGGTATAAGTGCCGCAGGTGTTTTATTCTTAGCAAGAGATACCGGTAGATGTTTATTTCAATTAAGAAACTCAGATAAAAAACAAAAAAATACATGGGGGTTTTGGGGTGGACTTATGGAAGGCACTGAAACGCCATACGAATGTATTCAAAGAGAACTTGCAGAAGAACTTGGTTTCTTTCCAGACATATCTAAATTAAATCCAATAGATACTTTCCAAAGTAAAAATAAAAATTTTATGTACTATAGTTTTGTAGCGATAGTAGATAATGAATTTATTCCAACTCTTAATGACGAGAGTGCCGGCTATGCATGGGTCAACATAGGGCAATGGCCTAAGCCATTACATGATGGTGCAAGAAGCACATTAGGTCGTAACAAAGGCACTGATAAACTACTAACACTATTATCTATACATTCTAAATAAATATATGCATGGCAAGAGATATTATAAATTTCGATGCTATTCGTTTGGCAACTGAGTTAGACAAATTTAAAAAGTTTGAATCTATACCAAATGCATTTTTTAACGGCACATTCACAATACCACAAGTTTTAGATTTATTACCAATACTATCTAAAAAACATCAGCAACTTGCATTAGATTTAGTAGAGCAATATAAAGTTGATATTAAAGGGAGTGAAGAAGGCTTATATAAAAGTTTAATAAATGAATATACATCATTTTTAAATAACCAACATACTAGAAATGAACGTTGGGAATATCCTGCTGTATTAAAAAAATATAGAAAAAATATAAATCCAGTTAGGGCATTAGTATATGAATGTAGAGAAGTTTTGTATACCTACAATCATCATAATGAGCATCATGCCTGGATTCAATCTCTAGTTACTACTCCAGAATTTTATCATAGTATAGTTGCTGATATTGTAAAAGATAGAGAGAAGGTAGATAAAATTTTAAATTATTATATACCTTTATATGATGCTGGTGACTTTGATCATCCGATAGAAATTAGACACTTAAGAACTTTGAGAACTGATTTATTAGAGTATGCAAATTTATTTACACGACTAAGAAATTGGCAAGGTGATGACTAATTATTTAGAAGTCTTTCGTTCTACTCCGTCCCATTCACCTGCAGGCATAGGTTGTTTTATTCTTTCTGCATACAGTTCTGCAAGTGTATCGTTCCAGTTATGATCTTTTATTATCTCTATTTGATTTGAACAAGTTGCCCATTCTCTGTTTTGATATGCATCAACCATTCTGTTCACTACTCTTGCATACTTGTGATCATTTAGTATAGTATAAATTGTTACAGGTGCTGTTTGTCCTTTAACTGCAATCTTATCTAGCATAGTTAAATTTTCTGGTGTTGCAATTTGTTTTAACGTATGCTCTGTAAACATAAAAAACACACCATACTCTTTTGTTTGTGCTTCTAAACGTGCCGCTAAGTTTACACTATCACCTAATACGGTATAATCAAAACGTTGATTACTTCCCATGTTACCTACAACTGCATCACCTGTATTGATACCTATGCCAACACCTAATTCCATTAAGCCATCTGCTTTAAGTTCTTTATTTAATTTAGCAAGTTCTATTTCCATTTCTTGTGCTGTTTCTACTGCCAACTGAGCATGATTGTCTATATCAAGTGGTGCTCCCCAAATAGCCATTAAGGCATCACCTATATACTTGTCTATTGTTCCTTCTTTACGCATAACTAAGTCTGTCATTGGTGTCATGTATCTGTTTATAAGTTGACCTAGTCCTTGTGGATTTGTTTTAAACTGTTCTGATATAGGTGTAAAGCCACGTATGTCTGAAAATAGATATGTCATAGTTTTTGTGTCTCCACCTAACTGTAATAGTTCTGGATTCTTTTGTAACTTTTTAACCATTGCTGGAGCAAGGTAATGTTCAAATTGCTTTTTAATTTGTTCACGTAATTTAAACTGTATCCAAAAGTTATTAAAACTTGATTGTGTAAACACTAATAAAAATGCTAAAGCAGGAAAGGTTGCGTCAAATAATTTGAGGTTTTCTTGATAACTTGTGATACTCCACCCTACTGCCCAACCAAAAGAAAACACAAAAATTAGCCCACTTAACCATACAGGTGAATTATAAACTGCTAAGGCTATGAAAATCATGCCTAATAACGCACACAGAAGCTCTGTAACAGCAGATAATTCTGATCTGGTTATATTGGACCCATCTACAAAATTCTGTAGCATATGGCCCTGTATGTGCTGTGGATAGAGGTTGCCTTTAGGTGTTGGCACTGGGTTAGTGATACCTTCTGCTGTAACACCAACAATAACAAACTTACCTGCTAAATCAGGTAAACTGTTTATATCAACATATTCAACTTCTTCGAATGTATTATTAAATCTAATATATGCTGTTCCATTTGGTTGTGTTACTATTGGATCAAACGGTGGTACTGCAAATTCTTGTACACCTATCTCACTTGTTTTTAAAACGTAACTAGGTTTCTGCGTATATGTACGCAACATTTCTATAGCAAAACTAGGATATATTTTACCCTCAACGCCTATTGCTAGAGGATATGTTCTTGTTTGATTATCTGGTTGTGGTGCTGATGCTATAACACCAATACCTTCAGCAACTGATTCTAACTCAGTAATATTTGTTACTAAATTTGGCCATGTTAGTAAGTAATTAGTAGCAGGCACTGGACCTATTGTTGCTGTTCCAATATGTGGTCCTGAAGTTTTAATTCCTTTTGTACTGGGTGTTTGTGATAGAACTATGCCGTTGCCTTTTATCCAACTGGATAATGTTTCGTCTCCGCCAAATCGATCTGCTTCTGGAAACATTACATTAAGTCCTATCATACCAGCATTCTTTTGTCTTAAGTCATGAATAAGTTGAGCAAAGTTTTGTCTCGGCCATGGCCATTGCCCCCATTGTTGTAAACTTTTTTCACCTATGTTTACAATAACAACTTCGTTGCTTTGTTTTACTTCATCAAGTTGTTGTAAATAGTCAAATGTCTGCGAACGCAAACTTTGAAGTGGTATAGGATCAGCAACTCTCAGGGCCGATAATAAAACTATAGTGATGGCGACTGCCCATCCGCTGTAAAGCCATTTCATAGTATTATTTATCGTATTTTACGACATTCCTGCTTGGCTTGATTTAATAATCTGAAATTATTTCCAACAACTGCCGCATAAAACATATTAGTACTATCTAATTCTTCTTTTGTTACTTCTGTCCAATAATTGTTATACAGTAAGCCTGGTAGCAACAAAACACTTTTTGTTAGTACTAGTCTAGCATCACTAGGATTTTCTGTAAAAAGTGGATTCACTTCTTTCACACAATCATACTTCAATGCTCGTGATGTTGAGTAAACATCTAATATTTGAAACGTCCAAAATGCTAACCATTGTCCATTAGTAGCATGTGGAGTCATATCAAATTTTGGAAGTCTTTCTATATCAATTTTTTTGCAAAGTTCAAGATTGTTATCACAAAAATATGGATCTAGTGGGGGATTATAAGTAAGGTCTAGCGATAATATTTTCAAAGAAAAAAGCGACATTATTAAAAACGCCGCTTTGTTCACTATTCGCACTCCTTAGGATTTTCAGAGCAGTATCTTTTAATTTGATCAATTAAAAGTTTTATATCACTGTCCTTACTAGCCTTTTCCTCTTTGCGACCAGAGAAAAGGCTTAATCCTTTTTTGGGGATTCTTGGTCTTTTTGAAGTTCGTCGGTTTGTTTGTCAACGTTTTCTGCAACTGTTTTAACAACACCTTGTGCTGTATCTATAGTGACATCTGCAATGTTTCTTGCATCGTTAGTTACGGCAACTGCCATTGTTGCGGCTCCGCCTACAACACTATCAACAGTTCCTGTGACAATTTCTGTTCCGGCATTCCAGGCACCTCCAACTGAGGCACAACTAGTAATTCCAAAACTGAATACTACTACGAAGAACGAAATTAGATTTTTCATATCCGTCTCCTTATATATAAGAGTTATAAAACCATCTGTTATTATAACTATATATTATTTATCGTTTTTGCTTAATTTATAATCGATCAATGGAAGAATTTCCAAATATACTATGTTCTTCGTGTAATATCAATTCCCACGTTAGTACATCTTTTGTGATTTGGTTATCTGTTTCTCTGATTGCTTTTATCAATCTCTGTCTGTGACCAACTTCTACTTCGTACACAATTTCACACCACAAAAATAACAGATAAAAAATTGCTGGAGGAACAACAATAAACATTAGAACGTGTGGAAATAGCCAACCTAATGCTACTAAATGAACTCCTAAGATAGCCATAGCATAGTTTCTCAAACTGTTTGTGTACTTAGTAACGTGGCTCATAATCTGCAAAAATGTCTAATGGTTCTAAATTATGATATAACACAAACGGTCTAATGTGCGGATCGTACCCTGTAGGTTCAAACAAATAGATAGGTGTATACGGCCAATCTATGCCTTCACGTTGTGCATAATTATACACCATATAATATGTTATGAAAAGCCACAACGAAGGCACAACTAATAAAAATAAAACAAAAAAGTACATGGGAAATAATGCTATCAGTAATAATAAATGTCCGTATGCTATTGCACCAGCATACCATTTTAAACTGCTAGTTACTTTACTGATCACCTGGATTTTTAAGTTCTTCTTTTATTAAGAACCTTACATATTCGTCTGCATTTGTTAAATTATAGTCGAATACTATT
>Ga0213861_10001491_pt1 | contig 20624 bp, 10 predicted proteins | sample PICome_4_FD_160110 | JGI IMG/M metagenome (GOLD analysis project Ga0213861, IMG submission 160110) | Coastal seawater microbial communities near Pivers Island, North Carolina, United States - PICO131 | ecosystem: Environmental > Aquatic > Marine > Coastal | place: USA: North Carolina... | reverse complement strand
AGGAGAAACCGCCTTGGTACGTTAAAGCGTATGCCGGGTGGTGTGGGGGGGACGGCGGCTTCGGCCGCCTACCCATCCCGATTAGCAGCAGCAGTATGATCAACCTATTCGACCCCAGCGGGGTCGCATTAGATGCACGCATAACGGATAAGGCGATGCCTTTTTGTCCGTTGGATGGTCACATCTTTAAAAAACATAACATTCAATCTAAAAAATCAAACAGATATTCATCTTTATAGTCAATTTCATAGGATCTTAGAAATGCCATATATTCCTCCCGGAATGATTTTTTACGATGATGTTCTTCTTGATTTTTTACATAATCAATGACAATACTCTTTTCTCTATAGCCGTGAGAAAATACACCATATCCAGATTGCCACTCAAATTTAAAAGATGATAGTTCTTTATCCTTTATGAAATCGCTGGAAGCCTTCTTAATTTCTCTCACCAAATCTTCAATTAATTCACGCCCATTGTAATCCAAAAATATATGAATGTGATCTTGTGTATCATTTACTGCCAGAGAATAGTGTTTTCTTTGGTTAATGGTACCAGCAATATATTTAAATAATTCAGGCCTCCATGGTTTTTCTAGTAAGGCTTCCCTGTTTTTGATTGCAAATATAATTTGCAAATATAATTTTCGATAGGTGTTTGCCATAAAAGCTGTTTTGGTGGTGATAAACATTAAAGGTAATAAAAGTCAAGATCAGGTTTTTATTTTAGCCTAAGTTTGGCAGGTGCGACCCCGCTGGGGTCGGAGAACATTGGGATTGCCATGGCTAACATAATTTGACCGCGCTGCGGTCATTTTGCGAGACCTCAGAGTTGTCTCACGTCGCTATTCGCAGGCTTCATGCCCAATCTATAAGATCAGCAGTCTGTGACTGCGGTCATCATACAAAGGAATTACGCCAAACGACCTGGCGCGAATTTACTTACAGCCCCGGTGCGTTTTGCAAAAATAAGCTCATAAAAAAGCGGTAACAAGAAGCCTTGTTACCGCTTTTTTATTGGATCTAATTCCCAACAAATGCTTAATTATACCCCGGATTCTGGATCAGCGCATTCTGGCTCAGGTCGATTTCACCCTGGGGGATGGGGAACAACTCGTGTTGCCCGGCGACAAAATTCTTACCCACGTTTTGCATCACCGTAGCGGCGCGTTGCTGGCGCACCAGATCGAACCAGCGGTGTTGCTCCAGGGCCAGTTCCACGCGGCGTTCGCGCCAGATGGCCTGCCGCAGCAAAGCGGGGTCGGTCAGGGTCAGGTTGGGTAGTACGGAGGCGCTGCCGCTGCGGGCCCGCTCACGTACCTCATTGATGTAGGGCAGCGCCATGGCGGTTTTGCCATTTTCGTTGAGTGCCTCCGCGGCGATGAGCAAAATATCGGCGTAGCGCAGGATGCGAATGTTGCCAGGGCCATTATCATTTCCACCAGTGTGTTCGGGTACCCACGCTTTTTGGTTGTAGCGTTCACCCACGATATTGGGGTTGTCCTGGACGATATCCGAGCCATCGGGCAGCACTTCCCCGACGTAGAGGATGGTCGCTTCGCGGCGGGGATCGCCAGATTCGTAGGCCGTGAGCAGGTCGTTGCTGGGCCGGTTGAAACCCCAGCCGAGGTTAGGGTCACCCCGTACGCCTTGTACTTCGTTGTACTGGCTACCGCCACCGCCCGTCTCGTAGGCTGCCGTCTGCACTTCGAAGAGGCTTTCCACTGCGTTCTCGCCTTCCTTGCGGAAAAGCCTGGCGTAGCTGGGATACAGGCCGTACTGACCGGAATTGATCACCTCCAGGGCCAGGCGCTCGGCCTCGGGCCAGTTTTGCACCGTCAGGTATACCTTGGCCAACAGGCCTTTGGCGGCACCCTGCGTCGCGCGGCCCAGGTCTTTGGCGGCGTAGCCCGACTTGGTCGGCAACACTGCGATCGCATCTTCCAGGTCGGAGATAATTTGTTCGTAAACGGCGCTCTTGGGGCTCCGGGGAATAGCAAATTCACTGGGGAATGGTTCCGTAACCAGGGGCAGGTCGCCAAACCAGCGCACGAGGTTGAAATAAAAATAGCCCCGCAGGAATTTGGCCTCGCCGATCAGTCGTTTGCGCAGATTTTCGTCCATTTCGGGTACCAGGGGAATGCGCTCGATGGCCAGGTTGGCCCGAAAGATGCCCGTATAGTAGCCCGACCAGACGCTGGCTGGCGCCACGTTGGTGGCCGTCAGGGTGAAATCATCCACTTCCTGCAGGAAGAAGCCATCGTTGGCGGTACTGCCCTTGTCGGCATCATCGCTGACGATGTCCGTCATCCCAATGTAGCTGAAGACGTGGGTTTCCCAGTCGCGCATTTGCGAATAAATGGCGTTAGTGGCCTGGGTGGCCTGCTCTGCGTCCTGGAAGTAATTGTCCAGGGTGTAGCTCTCCTGGGGCGCGCGGTCCAGCACGTCGGTGCAGGCCGTGGCCAGGAGGAGGATGGGAAAAAGATAGCTTAGCTTTTTCATGGTTGTTATTTTAAAACTGGATATCAATACCCACGTTTATGGTTTTGGAAATGGGGTAAATGGTACCGCGGTCGATGCCGTTGTCAAAGACCGAACCATTGTAGATCTCCGGGTTGTAACCCGTGAAATCCGTCGAGGTCCAAAGGTTGGTGCCACTGACGTAGACCCGCAGGCTTTGCAGGTAAATCCGCTGTGCGACCGCTACGGGGAGGGTATAACCCAACTGCAGGTTGCGCAAGCGAATATAGGAACCATCTTCGACAAAGCGGCTGCTCAGGCGTTCGATATTGGTGCCGCCAAAGGTTACCCGGGGCTCGCTGTTGCTGGTTCCTTCGCCCGTCCAGCGGTCGAGGAAAGAAGACTCAAAGTTGTAAGCACCGAAGCGCGACATCTTCTTGGCGTTGATGACTTCGTTGCCAAACTGGCCGACGAAGTCCACATTCAAATCAAAACCAGCTACCTCAATGAAGGCATTGGCGCCGAGAATGAAATCGGGGATGGCTGATCCCAGGATCGTGCGATCGCCTTCGGCCGTGATGATGCCATCGCCATCGAGGTCGGCAAAGCGCAGGTCACCGGGCACCTGGTTGCCCAGGGTCGGGTATTTTTCCAGGTCGGCAGCATTCTGGAAGACGCCTTCCACCACCAGGCCGTAAAAAGCGCCTACGGGAAAGCCCGCCCGGGAGTTGGTACCCAGCTGGCCACCAATGCCGAGGCCACCGCCGAAGAGGTCGCTGTCCAGGTCGTCTACTTTCAGGACTTCGTTGTGCAGGATGGAGCCGAGTACGCCAACACCATAGCGCACCACCCGGCCTTTCTGGCGCCAGTCCAGTTTGATGTCAATCCCCTGGTTCAGCACTTCGGCGATGTTGCGCGTAGGCGCTGATGCACCGAGGTAGTCGGGGATTTCGGCGGCGAAAAGAATGCCGGCGGTCGTGCGCTGGTAGGCGTCGATCTCGAGTTGCAGTTTGTTGTCGAAGAAGCCTGCTTCCAGGCCCAGGTCCAGCTGGGTGGTTTCTTCCCAACGGATATCCGGGTTGGCCAACTGCTGGAGGGTAGAGCCCTGGTTGAGGGTTTCGTTGGCACCAAAAACGGCACCGAGTCCGGTATTCACGAGGGCCGTATAGCGGTAGTCGCCAATGCGGTCGTTGCCGGTACGGCCCCAGCTGAAGCGCAGTTTCAGGCGGCTGAGCAGGTCAGATTGCTGAAAGAAAGGCTCGTTGGAGATGTTCCAACCCAGGCCGACGGAGGGGAATACCCCGTAGCGATTGTTGGCGCCGAAGCGCGAAGAACCGTCGATCCGGCCCGCCAACGTCAGCAGGTAGCGGCTGGCGCAGGTATAGTCCGCGCGCCCGAGGTAGGACACCAGGCCCCAGTCGCCGCCGTTGACGCCGTTGTTGGCCAGGCTCGTCAGTTGCTCACCGGCGTTGAGGTACTGCAAGTCGGGGCTCTCGCCCACCAGGTTTTGCCGGCTGCCCGAAAGGAATTCGCCAAAATTGTCCTGGTAGGTAAGCCCGGCAAGACCGTCCACCTGGTGATCGCCCCAGTTGTTGGCGTAGGACAGCGTGTTTTCCCAGAGCCAGTTGCGGTAGTACGCCTGGGATACCGATAAGCGGTTCTGCTGGTTTTGCTGAATGGGCGACACCTGGAATACGGGCACAAAATCCTTGTTGGAGTTGCTGACGTAGTCCAAACCAAAGTTGGTGCGGAAGGTGAAGTGCTTCAAGAAAGACACATCGGCGTAGGTGTTGCCTACGACGCGGTAACCTTGCGACTTGTTGTTGGTGTAGAAGATGGTGGCTACCGGGTTGCCCGTGGAGCCGAAATTAGCCGTATTGCCAAAGTTGCCGAGGGAATCGATGGCGGGCGTGAGCGGGTCGGCCCGGTAAGCGTCCAGGAGAATGGAGCCACCGTTGATGTTGTTGCTGGTGGTATAGCCCAGGGAAACGTTGGAAGCCACGGTCAGCCAGCTTTTTACTTTGAGTTGGTTGTTGAAACGCGTCGTAATCCGGTCAAAATCCGACCCTTTGATGATGCCGTCCTGGCCAAAGTAATTGACGCTAAAATTGTACTGCGACTGCTGGTTGCCGCCGTTGAAACTGAGCTGGACGTTGTTGACCGCCGCCGTTTGCAGTACTTCATCCTGCCAATTGGTAGAGGTCGTGTACTGGTCCGGGTTTGCAAAACGGGGCTGACGACCTTCGTTGACGTCGGCTTCGTTGATCAGCGTAGCATACTGCTGCGCATTGACGAGGTCGATGGTCTTGGTGATCTCCTGGGTACCCGTGTAGGCGCTCAGGTTGACATTGCCGCGACCGTCGGTATTGCCCAGCTTGGTGGTAATAATGATCACCCCATTGGCGCCCCGCGCGCCGTAGATGGAGGTAGCCGAAGCATCTTTGAGCACCGATACACTCGCCACGTCCTGGGGGTTGATAAACGATATGTCGTTGACAATCATCCCATCCACCACAAAGAGGGGGTCGGCATCATTGAGCGTCCCGACGCCGCGAATCCGAAAGATGGCGTCTGCTCCGGGTGCGCCGGAGGTAGGTATAATCTGTAATCCGGTAACTTTCCCTTGCAGGGCCTGCCCCAGCGATTGGGTGGGCAGGTTGTCCAGGTCTTTGGATTCCACCACGGAGACGGCACCCGTCAGGTCACCTTTCTTTTGGCTGCCGTAGCCGATTACCACCACTTGTTCGAGCAATTGGGTGGATTCTGACAAGGTCAAATCGATTTGACTGCGCCCGGCAACGGCGATTTTCTGCGTCGTGTAGCCAATGTAGGAGAACTCCAACGAGTCAGTTGCTGGTGGCAACGTCAGGTCGTAGTTCCCATCCAGGTCGGTAATGGTTCCCGTAGAAGAACCCACCGCCAGGATGCTGACACCCGTTAGTGGTCCGTCCACATCAGTGACCGTTCCCTTCACCGACCGCTGCGCGAGCAGGCCAACGGGTAGCAGGAGGAGTAAAATGTAGGCTATTTGTTTCATAATCAGGTTTTTATGATTTCAAGGGCAATTTCAATAGTGAGGTAATTATTCAATCACGACGCTGACTCGCTGCGTGGCCCGCGAATCGTTGCCGATAAAGATATCAAATGCGCCGGGTTCCATTCCCCAGCTCATGTCGCGTCGGAGAAACGAGAGATCTTCCGCCGTCAGGGAAAACTGTACCGTTTGGCGCTCACCAGCGGCGAGGTCCACCAATTGGAAGGCTTTCAATTCGCGTACCGGGCGGGTTACACTGCCAACGAGGTCACGAATATACAGTTGTACCACTTCCCGTCCGGCGCGTTTTCCGGTGTTGGTGACGTCAATGCTGACGGAAATGGTGACGCTGTCGCGCGACTGTTCCACGGTGGCTTCCGGCGTTCCGAAGCTGAAAGTCGTGTAGGTGAGGCCAAAACCAAAAGGAAACAAGGGATCGTTACTTTCGTCGAGGTACTTGCTGGTGTATTTATTGGCGAAATCCAGGGGGCGCCCCGTGTTTTTCATGTTGTAGTAAATGGGAATCTGCCCAACGGAGCGCGGAAACGTGATGGGTAGTTTACCGGCGGGGGCGTAGTCGCCGAAAACAATATCCGCTATCGCCTGCCCACCAGCGGTGCCGGGATACCAGGCTTCGAGGATGGCGTCGGCGTAGTCGACGATGTCGGTCAGGGCCAGTGGGCGGCCGTTCAGGAGCACGACGATAACCGGCGTGCCCGTGGCGTGCAGTTGGCGGATGAGTTCGGCCTGTCGGCCGGGCAGGTTGATGTCGGTTCTACTGGCGGCTTCGCCCGACATGGTCCAGTTTTCACCAGCAACGACGATCACGGCGTCGGCCAGTTTCGCGGCTGCTACGGCGGCGGGGATGCCCGTAGCATCGTCACCTACTACCGGAACACCAGGCAGGTAGGTGACCGCCGCCCCCTTGCCCAGGGCTTCCTGGATGCCGCTGAGGACGCTCACGCAGTTGGCACCCCGGCCATCGGCGTGCCAGGCACCCAGCATATCCTCCTGGCTGATGGCCAGCGGGCCAATAACGGCGAGTTTTTTGATGGTTTTAGCCAGTGGCAGGGTCTGCTGGTCGTTTTTTAAGAGCACCAGACTTTCGCGTGCGGCGGCGCGCGCGGCGGCGATGTGGTCGGCGGTAAAAATGTTGTCGCGCTGGCGCTCCAGGTCATTGTAGCGGTAGGGGTCGTCAAAAAGCCCCAGGGCGTACTTGATGCGCAGGATCTCCCGCACCGCTTCGTCCACCCGCTCCAGGCTGACCAGGTCATTTGCTACCTGATCGACGAGGTTGTTGTAATAAATGGCGCCTTGCATGTCCATGTCCACGCCGGCATTGGCGGCGAGTTCACCCGCTTCTGCTTCGTTGGCTACAATGCCGTGGGGAATCATTTCATTGATACTGGTATAGTCCGTCACGACGAAACCTTCGAAGCCCCACTCATTGCGCAAAATATCGGTGAGCAGGTGGTGGTTGCCAGAAGCGGGCACGCCGTCTACTTCGTTGAAGCTGGTCATAAAGGTGCCCACCCCGGCGTCGAGTGCCGTTTTAAATGGGGGCAGGTATATTTCGCGCAGGCTGCGCTCGGAAATGTCCACGGTGTGGTAGTCGCGCCCGGCCTGGGCTGCGCCGTAGGCGGCAAAGTGTTTGGCACAAGCCACCACGGTGAACGGATTGGCCAGGTCGTCGCCCTGAAAGCCTTTGACCCGGGCCCGGGCCATGACTTGTCCCAGGTAAACATCTTCACCGGCGCCTTCCATTACCCGGCCCCAGCGGGCATCTCGTGCTACATCAACCATAGGGGCAAAGGTCCAGTGCAAACCCGCCGAAGCGGCCTCCCGGGCCGCAATGCGGGCGTTCTCCTGTGCGGAGACGACGTTCCAACTGGCTGCTTCGCCCAGCGGGATCGGGAAAATGGTGCGGTAGCCATGCACGACGTCGTAGCCGAAAATCAGCGGAATGCCCAGGCGCGTTTCTTCTACCGAGATGCGTTGCAATTCCCGGTTGTAGTCGGCGGTGTGGGCGTTGAAGATCGCGCCTACTTTTCCGGTTTTGATGTCTTCCCGGTAACCTTCCCGCAAGGTCGGGCCGGTTTGGTCCCAGTCGCTGGTAAACAACGTCATTTGACCCACCTTTTCCGCCAGGGTCATTTGTGCCATGAGATCTGTGATGGCTTTTTCTTCCGCTGCGGTTGTCCAGCGGGATTGTGCTTCGAGCGTGTGGATACCCAGTACCAGCAGCAAAATAAGGATTGATTTATACATTTTTTTGGTTGTTTTTCAATGTCGTTTTTTTGACGAATCTCCAACGTAAAGATGCGTTTATACGCTAGGTTTTTACTACCCGCCAGCTTCCGCCAGCCAGCCGCCCCGAAAACCCGCCCGGCGTAAGCCCGCCCGGATGTACGGACTGCGTTTCATAGTTTCCCACAACAGGCCACTGCGGTAGTTTTCTATTTGCAATAAAATGGGTCCCTGGTCAATGCCCAGGTAGTCGATGTCATACCAGCCGGTAGGGTGGTCGGGAGTGGTGTAGGTCAGGTTAAAGGCATCCTTGAATCCGTACGGGCCCACGAGGCTGTCGTAGTGGGTCGTCCAGAGGTTTTCCAGGGTAGCCAGGCATTCTTCGGGGGCAAAAGGCACGGAACCTCCGGCCGCAGTAGGGGCAATGGTGCCATCGTCAATAACCTGCTGCACGGCTGCCCCCCGGGCGCGGTAGGTGAAGAAAGATACGGGCTTTCCTTGCCAGCTGGTGTCCAATCCTGCCGGGCCGTCGCAGGCCGTCAGTCCCCACTGGTTGGGACCGTAACCGACGAAACCCTGGGGGTTGTCGATACAGTAGGCCCGGTTGGCCAGGGTGGCCTGGCGGCTGTTGATAAAATAGTCGCTGTTGTGCTGCCGCATGAAATCATCCTGGATGCCGCGGAAGTCGATGTACAGCTGGCTGTACTGGTGGCCAAAAAGCGGGTCGAAATTCAGGTGGGTTCCCCCCTGGAAAGTGTCCCATTCGTAGGTCTCACACCACAATTCCCAGCTGTTGGCCGGAATGGGGTGGGTAGGGGAGGCCATGGCCAGGACAACCAAGATCATGGCTTCGTTGTAGCCGTGCCAGTTGGTCTTCAGGAAACCTTTCTCGGGATGCCAGCCCATGCTGATGCGGCCCTCGTCGTCGAGCATCCAGTCCCATTCTACCCGGCGGTAGAGGGCGTCGGCCAGGCGGCGGATCTCGTTTTCGGTCGGGTCATTGTTGTTGAAGTAGGCTTGTGCCGACAGGACACCGGCCATGAGGAGGCCCGTGTCGATGGTCGACAATTCTACGGTCTTGTAGCGGAGCGCCTGGTCATTGGTGAGGAAGTGGTAAAACAAGCCCTTGTAGCCGCTAACGCCACTGGAGCCTGGCCCCTGGGGGAGGTTCCAAAGGACCTGCAGGGTGTTTAGGGTGCGGTCGGCGGCCGCAGCGCGGCTCACGTAGCCCCTGGCTACCCCGGTCTGGTAAGCCGACAAGCCAAAGCCGGTAGCGGCAATGCTGGAAAATCTTTTGGTGGGCCAACGGTCGGGGATTTGGAAGTTATCCGGGAGGGCCAAATCCCAGAAATACTGAAAAGTCCGTTGCTGCAACTCGTCCATACTGAAGGCCACGGGCTGCTGTAGCGGGGGCTCCGCAGCAAGGGCGGCTTCCGCAGGATGACTCCCCTGCTGACAGCCAGCGAGCCCGACGAAAGCAAACAGGAATAAGGCAAGAAGGTGCCGATTCATGGCCGGTTGGGTTTGGAGGTAATGGAGAAAAATAACCACATGAGGCACCAAGGGCACCTATGCGTAAAGCGATGGCTACCAGGTGTAGGTAATTTGCCAATGGGGAAATCTGCCCGTAAGTCCAGCCCAGCAGCAAAGGGGTAGAGAGACGGCTGCTTTGCAGGAACCATCTCTCTACCTTTGTATACTTAAAATCAACTAAGTCGGATCGGCTCGGCCGCTAAGGCCAGCGCTGCTTAGTTCTTGATAAATTTGGCGTTAGCCACCAGTTGCCCGGTCTGGTCGTAGGCCGCCAGGACGTATACGCCGGGTGCCAGACCAATCAGGTCCATCTCTGCCAGGGTCGTGCTGCTGGCCAGTTGCAAGGTTTTCACGGGTTGTCCGAGCAGGTTGATGACCCGGAAGGTCGTCGCATTTTCGACGTTTTCAATGCGGAGGAAGTCCTGCGCAGGGTTGGGCATTACCCGCATTTGGGCCACGCGAACGGGTTCGAAAGTACCGACTGGAATACAAGTCTGTCCGGCTACTGAAATGTCATCAAAGTAGTGGGTCAGGTTTTCGGCAGGAATCACCCCGAAGTTGGGGATAATGGTCACGCGGGCGTACTGGGCATCGTCTGGCAGGGCGCTAAAGTCCCAGGTCAGTTCTTGCCACTGGTTAGGGGTGGTATAGTCCACGTTGTTGTCGCCAGAGTTGGGCACCCCGTCAATACCACCTTCGAGCTTCATGGTAAAGATACCGGCCACGGGCATCCACACCTTCATGGTCATGGTTTTGTTACCGTTGGGCATGGCAATAGGGCCGACCGGATCCGCAAAGGCACCGGCAAACTCGGCGCCGTCGTTGGATTCTTCGAAGGTACCCACCATGGAGCTGCTGTTAACGGCATCGGGTGCGGGGTTAGCCTGCACAATGAAGGGGTTGCCTTCCAGTGCCCCGTTGGCAAAGTAGCGCCAGCCGATGAGGCTTAGGGCGGAGGTTTCGTAGTTGCTCACACAGTCGACGAACGGCTCGTGGCGCAGTTCGATATTGTCGAGGTAATACGTCACCTCGCCACCGGGCTCTACGCCAGCGTTCAGAAAAATAGCGATCCGGGTATAACCCATACCTTCTGCGCTGCTGAAGTCTACCTGGTAGCGTACCCAGGCGTTGGTCTCGGTAATGTCCACAAATACTTCCGTAGGGGCATTGGGGCCGCCTTCCAGTTTGAAAAGAACGGGCACTGCCTGGGGCGACCAGATCAGGGCCGACAGCTGGTTGTAGCGGGAAAGATCCAGGGGCGCTCCGTTGTCGATTACCAGGGCCGACCACGGATCGTTGGGGTCTACGTATTCACCTACTTTGGTGCTGGGGTTGGCGGGGGTAAGGTCTGGGTTGTCAATGACGGTCAGCCGCTCAGCGCCCACGCTGTAGCTGGCGTTGCGCTGGCATTCGAAGTTGTCGAGCACACCGGTGATGGGCTCCACCCCATCACAAGGATCCACGGTGCTTTCGCCCTGGCCGATGTTGTCGAAGTAGTAGGTGCCAGCCGTGCTGGTACCTGGATCGAACAAAAGGTTAATCCGCTCATAATCGGTGACACTGACGAAATCCTCGAACGTAAAGTTGAGCGACTGCCAGCTTTCCGTAGCGGCGATGCTCTGGGTTACGCTTGCTGCACCTTGGGTAGGGCTCGACAGCTGCATGGTCACTTCGGTAGCACCCGCTGGCGCCCACACCTGCATGTTGATCTGGGGGTTGCCCGACAAGTCGATGCCTTCGGGCAAGATCGCCGTGAGGGTGCTGAAGTTGGAGGAACCCCGGGTATAGCTACCGACGGTGGGGGTAATATTGCCACCGGCCGCATCTGGATTGGCAAGGGCACCGTTGAACGTACCGTGCAGCACGTTATCGTCGTTCAGGGGCATCCAACCCAGGCTCGCACCGCCTTCGAAATCTTCGAGGGGCTCGAGAGCTGGCACCGGCGTCCGGGTGATGTCGTCCAGGTAGTAGATGTCGCCATCGCCATTCTCGCCGGCATTGAAAAAGAAGACCAGCTTTTTGTGGTTGGCGGCAGCCTGGCTGCTGAAATCGGCACATATCTCTACCCAGGTATTGGTTTCGGTAACCTGCACGCCTTGTTCAAATTGCGGGGATACGCCGCCTTCCAATTTGAAGAGCAGGTTGCCCGTTACGGGGGCCCATACCTTCAGGCAGAGGTAGTTGTTGACCGACAGGTCGAGGGCACTGTTGTAGTCGATCACCATGGCGTGGAAGGTACCGTCGCGGTCGGTGTACCGGCCTACACCAGCACTGGTATTGATACCCGTGGGATCGGGATTGGCAATGGCCTCAATATCATCGTAGCCAGGAATGGCATAGGTGGCATTGCGCTGGCACTCAAAGTTGTCGATGACCAGGGAGTTGGGTACGGTTCCGGCGCAAGGACCAGCCGGGCTGGCCACCAGGTTGTCGAACAGGTAGGTGTCACCACTTTCCATGACCCCGGGATCAAAGAATAGAATAATTTTGGTCAGGGTCGTAAAATTGGCGGCCGCGCTGAAATCAAACGTATACTCGATCCACCGGTCGGTGATCGCAATATTTTTGGTGATTTCAATTGCTTCACCGGTTCCCTCCAGTTTCAGGAGCAACCGGGTAGCAGCGCCTGCGTACAACTGGATGGTGAACTGGTTGTTGACGGAAAGGTCCAGCGGGGTACCGGTTTCTCCGAAGAAGAAGCTGTAGGCATGTTGGTCGCTTTTGGTGTACGAGCCGACGTTGGCGCTGGTGTTGATACCGGCTGCCGCGGGGTTGTCTACGATACCATTGTAGGTACCATCACCGACGGTCCAGACAATGGAGGAACCGCCCTCAAAGTCTTCCAGTGTCGCCTGAGCCGCCAGGCTGCAAGTGACGAGGAATAGTAAAATTGGAATCAGTAGATTTTTTAACATTTCGACATTTTTTATTGATTAGAGATTGGATGAAATCAGGAGCCGGTCAGCACCAGTGGGGACAGGTGTTGCTCGCTTTCTGATTTTATTTGTATAAAATAGAGTCCGGCCGGAAGGGCCGGTAAATTATAGTTAAAGTGTTGTTCACCAGCGGCGATGGCGGTAGCAGCCTGGAGCGTAGCTACTTCCTGGCCGTTGGCGTTGAGCAGGTAGACGCCCAGCTGGGTGGGCTGCCGGAGTTGGAAAGCCAGGGTGGTAAACCGCGTCGCCGGATTAGGGGCCACCGTGACGGCACCTTCCAGCAAATTCCCGGGGGAGGTCAGGCTGGTGACCACTGTTTCGTCGGGCTGAAAACCGATCGCATCGAGGGCTGGCTGGATTTCGGGATTTTGCATAAACAGGTCCCAAAGCAAGCCGGTGCGGTAATTTTCGATCATACAGATGATGGGCCCCTGGTCGATGGCCAGGTAGCTGGTCGCAAACCAGTTGGTACCGGGGTTGAAGGCGTCGTAGAAGCCGTATTCGCCCCAGAGCCGGTCGCCGTAGGTGCGGTAGAAGTGTTTCAATACCGCCATACTCAGGGCGGGGGTGTAGGGCATAGAGCTGAGCGCGGCGGTAGGGGTGAGGGTGCCGTTGTCGGTGATGTTATTGGCCGGTTCGTGTGCCAGGTAACCGTTTTGGTTGTCGCTGGCCGTCAGTCCCCAACTGCTTTCGCCGTAGCCTGCCCGGTTGAAGGGGTTGGCCACGCAGTGCGCGCGGTTGATGAGCGTATGGTAGGTGTTGCGGTTAAAGTAGTTGGTGTACTGGTCGGCAATGCCGCGCGGATCGAAGCCCAGGTAGCTGTAGTGGCTGAAGAACAGGGGGCCGCCGCGAAATCCACCCACTTCCAGGGGGTAGCCGTAGTAGCTGTTGCTACTGGTGTAATTGTTGGCCGCCCATCCACTGTGGTAGAGGGAAGCGGGAATCTTGCGCGACGCCACCGGCGAGGCAATCGCCAGCAGGTAGGTGATGTGCGTTTCGTTGAACCCCCGGAGTGCGAAGTTGATGTTGAAATTGAAATTCGGTGACCAGTGCCAGTACAGGACGTTGCCCACCAGCTTGCGGTACCAGTTCCAATCGACGGCTTCCCAGATGTCGGTGATATTTTGGCGCAGCGCGATTTCCATTTCGCTGTTGCCGCTGAAGTATTCCCGCGCAGTGAGCAGCCCCTGGATCATGAAAGCCGTTTCCACGAGGTCGCCGCCGTTGTCCTGGGCGCTGAAGGGAATCACCTGGCCGGTGGCCCCATTCATCCAGTGGGGGAAGGCGCCTTTGAAGCGGTCGGCGTCGTTGTGCAGGAAGTTGACAATTTTATCGGTGCGTTCCAGGGCTTGTTCGTAGGTGACAAAGCCGCGCTCTGCGCCCACAATGATGGCCATTACGCCAAAGCCACTGCCACCCGTCGTGACGGTGCCCGTGGTGTTGCGTTCCCGGGCCAGCCCGGAAACCGGGTGGGCAAAATCCCAGAAGTAGCGGAAGGTGTAGGCTTGCACCATGTCCATGAGCTGGTCATCGGTCATCTCGAAGGTGGTGGCCGCTATGGTGTCGGAGGGCGTACTTTCCTGAGCAGCCAGGTTGACGGCCGTCACGTAATAATCGGTGGTTTTGTCCCAGGCACCGACGAAGTCGATGTAGCTGGTTTTGATGTTGTTCCGGTAACCGGCGAAGCTAAAGGCCGCGTCCCCTTCGTGGCGGGCATAGATGCGGTAGCCCTGCAGGCTGGGATCCGCGCTGGCGTCCCAGCGGATTTCACAATGGTGGTCGTAAGGTATTACGCTGATCCCGGTTGGTGCAGCGGGTTGGGCAACTAGTAAGCACGTAAAACAAGAGAAAAGCACAGGGAAGAACACGCAAAAGCATTGCGAACGGGTAAACAGTTTTATCATACTTTAAATACAGTTGATGCCAAATTTTTATTGGCTAATGTGTTTTGTGTTGTTACAAAATTGCGAATTTATTACCCTGTAACCTAAAAAAAGACCTCACCACGACTACGCCATTGCTGATTTATTTACAGAAAAGAACAGTTGGCTTAACGAGTGGGGCAGGTTGGTAAATTGTTGAAAAACAAAATTTTAGCAAAGCAATTCGGCAAACGTTTAAGCCGTCGGCAAGGGGTGAATGACTACACCATTGCCCAGGTTGCCGGTTGGTCTGTTCCGCATAACAGTACCCGCTAATAATCCATAAAAAAACCCGTCAGGTTAGCATCAGCGTCCAAGCCGGTCTTCTTGCGGAGGCGGTAGCGTTTGTTTTCCACTCCCCGAATGGAGATGTGGAGCAGGGGCGCAATTTCTTTGGAGGACAAGTTCATCCGCAGGTAAGCAGCCAGTTTCAGGTCGCCGGGCGTAAGCTCGGGGTAGGCTATTTTGAGGCGTTTAAAAAAGTCTTCGTGTACCTGGTTGAAGTTGGATTCGAAAATTTCCCAATCCTGTTCGCCGGTCAGGTGCTTGTCGATCATTTCCTGGAGTTTGTAATGGTCGCGTTCGGAGAGGCTGCGGCGGGTAGCGGCTTTGAGTTCTTGTTTGAGTTGGAGTAAAATTTCGTTTTTGCGAACCAGGTTAAGGGTGCTGTTGGCCAGGGCTTTGCTTTTGCCGATGATGTCGGCCTGCAATTGTTCGTTGCGCAATTGAATCCGTTCGTTATGCAGTTGCCTTTCCCGCTTCAATTCCAGTTCGCGGGCCTGGCGCTGGAGCCGCCATTCGTGCCATTGGTACAGCCCCCGCAAGGTAAGTAATCCGATAATGGTGTAGATGAACAGACTCCAGGCCGACCAGTACCAGGGGGGGCGAATGCTAAAGCTCAGCTCGGCGGTGGTGTTGCTCAATTGGGCGGCTACGCGAAAGACGTAATCGCCGGCGGGTAGATTGGCGTATTCTTTTTCGTAGCGGGTCGACCATTCCGACCAATCCGCGTCAAAACCTTGCAGCTGGTACCGGTACCGGTCGGGTTGCGCAAATAAGGGTTGGTGGAACACGAAGCGCAATTGGTTTTCCTGGGCACTGCGCACACTGCCCGTCACCGGGGGGAGGTAACGCCATTGGTTGTGGTAGTAAAATTTCCAGTTAATGGTTACGGGTGGTGGGGGTGCCGGGGGGGGCGTATTCCTTTCATTCAGCAGGGCGTAGCCTTCGTCCTGACACAACAGTGAGGTACCATTGCCGAGGGCAATGACCTGGGGGTGGTCACGGGCCAGTTGAACCACCAGCCGGCGCGTCGGCATGTTGTTTTGGTAGCGCCACAAGAGGCTGGTTGTGGCCTGGATCCACGCTTCAGGGCCTGCCCCCTGGACCTGGGCAGCTGGCAGGAGCCGTTCGCCGCGAAAGCTATCGATGGGAAAAAAGCGATGTTGCTGGTACAGCCATTTCTGATTGCCGGTTTCTACCAGCACCCCTTCGGGGAAATCGGTGAGGTGGTAGACGTTGCCGGTTGGCAGTCCTTGTGCCGGTCCCAGCAGTTCGATTTGCTGGTAATTTCGGCCATCCGGCGCCAGCCGCAACCGGTACAGTCCTTCCGCAGCGTGGGCCGCCAGCAGCTCGAAGGTGTCGGTGCGCACAATTTCCCGCAAGGGGGCCGAGAGTCCTTCAATGCGGTGGCTGAAAGCCCACGATTGGTCCGGTTGCTGGTCCAGGCAGATCAGGCCGGTGTAAGTAGCCTGTAGGAGGCGCCTGGTGGGGTGGTGGAGTAGCAACAACTGCCAGCCACCGGTAACGGGGGAAACCAAGGTCGCACGGCGTTGCGCAATGCGGTAAGTCCCGTTGTTGTGGCCGCACAGGAGTTGGTTGTCGATTATTCGCAACTCCCAGACCTGGCCCTGGGTGCCAGCCACCAGTTGGTAGGGTAGGGTACCGTCGAGGGGGCGCTGAAACAGTCCCTGGTTGGTACCCAAATACTGCCTGTCCTGAAAAATACAGGCTGCGTAAACCGTGCCAATGGCTTGCTGATTGGCGGTGAAATACCGCAGGGGATCGCTCAGGACCACCAGGTCAATGCCCCGGTCGAGGCCGAGCCAGAGGTCACCCGCAGCGTCTTGTAGCAGCCCAATGACGGTATTGTTCTGGAGGCCGCTCGAGCGGTCGAGGTGATACAACAACGTACCATCGGGGTGCAGCAAGTAAAGCCCGCCCAGAATGGTGCCTACCGCGATGGTGCCATCGTGCAGCTGCTGGAAACGGTTGATCTGCTCGTTGGCCAGCGCGGTAAATAGAGGGGTCTGCCAGGGCGTCAGTTGTCCGTTGCGCAGCCAGTAGATACCACTGCGCTCGGTGGCAATAAGCAAGGCCCTGTCCACCGGGATGATGCCCCGGACATTCTTCCCGATCAGCTTTTCCGTGCCTGCGACTAAGACAAAGGATTGGCCGGGTTCCCAGCTGTACAAGCCCTGGTCGATAACCGGTACGATCAACTGATGGCCAACGGGGATAATATTGAGGATAACCCCCGGAGGAAGAATTTTCGCCACCTGCTGGCCCGTGTAGCAATAAATCGCGCCAAAAGAATGAAAGATGACGGCAGTGTCCTGGACGATGATATTCCATATTTCCTCGCCCAGGGCCTCCTGCGGGAGTTGCCGACTGAGGGAAACGTAGCTGCCCTCGTCCGCCAGGCTATCGGTGAAATAGCCGAATTCGTTGTACGCACCCACGTAGATACGGCCATCATGGGCCGTAGCTACGGCCCGGACTATCTTCTGCCCGGGCAGCGATCGTTGTTGCCAGTAGGTGCCGTTAAAGGTGACCAATCCGCTGGAGTTGGCGGCATGGATGCTGCCGTCAGCCGCCTGGGCCAACATCCAGTTTTGGTTGGCGGCATGGTAGTCGTTGGGCGTGAAATTGCGTACCCGCGGGAGTTCCACCGCCAGGGGTACGGTGGTGGATGGGCTGGCAGCGGTGCTGGTAAAAGGCTGCCCACCCAGTAGCAAGGGGAGCAGGATCACCAGCAGGAGGAATAATATGTGGGTCCTTGTAACACTCATTTAGCAAAAACAACTTCAACCTGAATATTCAACAAGCGCTAATTGGCCTTGGCTTTCATAAAGGTGCAGATTTTTGCCTTGTAGGTGGGAATAAACGGAAAAATTAGGAGACTGCTGATCGCAAATTGTATCCGGGCAGACACCTTTTCGCACTTTAGGGAGCCCCCCCGACCCCTTAGGACAAGTCGCTGAAATTAAAAACCCTGATCTGCACAAAATCTGCACGGATCAGGGTTTTCTAAACAGGCGCTTAGTCGTTACACCGTGGAGTTAAGCTGAAAGAATTGGATAAAACTCTCCGGGTTATCAACCGTACCTCGCTCAGAAATGAGTTTGATGTGGATGTTGCGGTTGCGGGCCTTCTCCGAGAAATCTTCCAGGATCTCGATCACGTCGTTATCCAGGTAGCGGGTCTTGCGCACGTCGAGTTCCAGAAAGGTGTCCTCCGGAATTTGCTCCAACTCCTTGAGGATAGCCCCTTTGTTGAAAAAGGTGACTTCTTCGGCCAACGTCATTTTTATCCGGTGCTGGCCATTGCTTTTGTCCTCAATGTGCAGGAAGTGGGAATTTTGGTAGCTTTTGTATAAAATAATTACGATACCCACTAACAAACCCATGGAAATGCCGATCAGCAGGTCGGTGAAAATAATGCCGACTACCGTTACCATAAAAGGAATAAATTGCTTGGGCCCCAGGTTGTACATCACCTTGAACAGGGCGGGCTTAGCCAGCTTGTAACCCACGATCAAGAGGATGGCTGCCAATACCGAAAGCGGGATCATGTTTAGCAGCCCCGGGATGAGTACCACCGAAATCAGCAGCAAAAAACCGTGAAAAATGGCCGACAGCTTGGTTTTGTTGCCCGATTGGATGTTGGCCGAACTGCGGACGATCACCTGGGTGATGGGCAAACCACCCACCAGCCCCGAAATAATATTGCCCGTGCCCTGGGCCAGCAATTCCCGGTTGGTGGGGGTGACGTGTTTCGCCGGATCAATCTTATCGGTGGCTTCTACGCAGAGGAGGGTCTCCAGGCTCGCGACCAGGGCAATGGTGAATGCCGTCACCCAAATGGCAGGATTCGTGATGGCACCAAAATTGGGGAAACTGAACTGGGTCAGGAAGGACGAAAAATCATCCGGAATTGGCACACTCACCAGGTGTTCCGCGCTGATGGCCAGGCTCGTATCGCGGGTAAGGTTGAAGTAGAGGATGCCCAGCACCACTGCTACCAGTGGGCCCTGGATGACCTTGAAGATCTTGGCGCGCCGGGCCAGGACATTGTCCCAGAAAAGTATCACCGCCAGGCCTGCGCTGGCAATAAGGGTGGGCCCCAGGCTGATCGTTTTGAAGACCAGGAACATTTCGGAGAAGGTGTTTTTTCCATCCATCTGGAAAAAGGCAAAATCGCCTTCGGGGTCGGCATCGTAGCCAAAGAAGTGGGGAATCTGTTTGAGGATGATGATAATGCCAATACCCGTGAGCATGCCCTTGATGACGGAGGAAGGGAAGTAATAGCCAATGACACCGGCACGGAGGAGGCCAAAAACGATCTGGATGACGCCACCCAAAACGACTGCTACCAGGAAGTTTTCGAAACCGCCCAGGCTGCCGATGGCCGTCAGGACAATCGCCGCCAGGCCAGCAGCAGGGCCACTGACCCCCACCTGGGAACCACTGAGGCTACCCACGATGATGCCACCAATAATTCCCGCAATGACCCCCGAGAAAAGCGGGGCGCCACTGGCTAGCGCAATGCCCAAACACAAGGGCAATGCCACAAAGAAGACGACCACACTGGCCGGAATATCGCTTTTTAGGTTACCCAAAAGGGAATCCTGTTTGTTTGAACCCATGACTTGGTAATTTGAAAGATATAATCTGGAAGCCAACGGCCTTCTCTCCACTCGGGAAGGCATACCGTGGCTAATGAAAAAATTGCTCTTAGGGCCAGGAAAATGGCCAGCGCAGCAAAACGCCCTGCTGAAAGAATTGGAATTATTCTGGAGGGGGATTGAAGACTTCGAGGTAAGCAGCTGGTAAGCAGCCAGCAATACAACGGTGGGTGGCGCTTTTTTCACCCGTTCTGATTGGTAGGAAAGCCAGCTGGCCTACCACATATTCCGTAGTAGTTTCGTCTTCTTCACCTGCTTTGTTTTCTTTTTCGGATTGATCCACGCCCTGCTCATCGAATAGACTGATACGGAAGCCTTGAGCAAGCAGCAGCTCGGCTACGATCTTGTTGGAGACAATAGCCGTCAGGAGGAATAATATTAGGATCAATCTCATGGGTGACATAGGCTGTGGAACATCATGGAACCTACAATAGTTCTACAAGTTATAGTAATACCTTTATTAAAGAAAGTAAGATCGTTGGTTTTCTGCTTTTTTAACGCTCCTTAGTAAATTTTTCTATTTTAGTGCCATGAAAAAAACAAGCCAGCCACTGATCTTGCTCCTGCTGCTGAGCAACATCCTTCTTGGTCAGCCCTTTTACGTAGGCGCGGATCTTTCTTACACCAACGAGATGGAAGACTGCGGCGTCGTCTTCCTGGATGACAACCAACCCCGCGACCTCTTCGCCATTTTTGCCGACCACGGCGCCAACCTGGTGCGCCTGCGCCTCTGGCATACCCCCGCCTGGTACGACACCCTCCATGTGGGCAACCGCTATTCCGATTTTGCGGATGTGAAGCGCAGCATTGCCCGCGTTCACGCGCAGGGGATGCAGGTGCTGCTGGATTTTCATTTGTCCGATTCCTGGGCCGACCCCGGGCACCAGGTGGTTCCCGCCGCCTGGGCCGCCGTGGTGGGCAATACACCCGTGTTGGGCGACTCCGTGTACCAGTACGTGTACGGGGTGCTGCGGGAACTGGCCGAGCAAGACCTGTGGCCCGAGATGGTACAACTGGGCAACGAAACCAACCGCGGCATCCTGCAGACGCAGGCAGCCAACGACGGCGGCTGGGTACTCGACTGGCACCGCAACGCCACCCTCTTCAACCGCGGACTCAGCGCCATCCGCGCCGCTGCTGCCGACTACCAGCAGCAGGTAAAGATCGGCCTGCACCTGGCGGGCCCCGCCAGCGTGGAGTGGTACGTGGATCAATTTACCCAACACGGGGTGACCGACTACAACTTCATCGGCATCTCCTACTATTGGGCCTGGCACCAACCCACCACCATTGCCCAGACGGGCGACGTGATCAGCCGTTTGCGGCAGGCCCATCCGAACAAGGAAGTGCTGATCCTGGAAACCGGCTACCCCTGGACCCTGGCGTGGAACGATAGCGCGGCCAACATCATCAACGACCTGAGCCCCGCCTATTCGCCCGCCAGCCCCGAGGCCCAGTACCAGTGGCTGGTGGACCTTTCGCAAGAGGTACGCCAAAGCGGGGGCAGCGGCGTCCTGTACTGGGAAC
>Ga0213861_10001484_pt1 | contig 20664 bp, 18 predicted proteins | sample PICome_4_FD_160110 | JGI IMG/M metagenome (GOLD analysis project Ga0213861, IMG submission 160110) | Coastal seawater microbial communities near Pivers Island, North Carolina, United States - PICO131 | ecosystem: Environmental > Aquatic > Marine > Coastal | place: USA: North Carolina... | reverse complement strand
TCATTCGGTGGGCTGCAACCATGCGTTGCATTGGATCATGGATGTCGGTGCTGTCATGATAGAACGCTGATAGTGCCCCTACTACTCCTACCATGATTGCCATAGGATGTGCATCGCGTTTAAAACCGCCGTAAAACCGGGACAGCTGTTCATGCAACATGGTGTGCGAGGTGATGGACTCGTCAAACTGGTGTTTTTCTTCAGGAGAAGGTAATTCTCCGTAGAGCATCAAGTAACACACATCCATATAATCGGAGTTCTCGGCCAAATCAGCTATTGCATAGCCACGATGCAAAAGTATTCCTGCTTCGCCATCAATATAGGTAATTGCCGAGGAACACGATGCGGTCGAAGTAAATCCCGGGTCGTATGTGAATAACCCAGTTTGGCCATACAATTTGCGAATATCTATTACTCGTGGTCCGACTGTCCCTTCCAGTGCCGGTAGTTCCACAGATTTACCGTTCATGTTATCTGTTAACGTGAAGGTGTTTTTCTTCTTTGTATCTACAGAACTCGTAGAGTTGTTAGTCGTATCTGACATGCTAGTGAGCCTCAATATTACAAATGAATATTATTGGTTTATTTAATGATTAATTTTATTACTGTTAACTATCTTAATACAAGCAGACTAATTTCGCTACTCAGTCATAAAACAGAAAAATCCAGCGTAAATTCAGTGATCGAATCGAAATTTTGAAGAATGATTCATTTCAGTAAGCCCAATTTTTTCGACTATTGTCCAATAATCAAGGGCTTGGAGTTTGATTAGTGTATGATAAATTCGTACACGGTGCAGTAGTGCGATGAGTAATCTACAGTCGGGATCGGTAATTTCCTGTTGAAAATTACCATTTCGAAAGTTCTTGAAGTTAATATGAGCGGCGATTTCCGCCGCTACTTGTCTATTTGATCGATTGCGCTCCAAGAAATCATGTCCGGTTTTTTCTTTGTAGAGAATAAGTGATTTCATTGCCTCTGATTCTGCGCGAAGAATGATAGCTTGCCTGACGGGGTTGATGCCAAATAGGTTTTGTATGCGATGGTTTTCTTCAAATGGTTTACTTGGGAGCAGCCCTGCGGCAAACGCAACATCGAACTTTAGTCGGAGTTTAACTATTAATGCATAGTCTCTGGCGAACATGCGTAGGATATGACGACTGGCAATCGTCGGGTCTTTTGAAAATACTGCGTTCATTAGTTGCCGTCGACGCGTGAGGAATGTGCCCAGTACCGCAGTGTCATTGAATTGTTCACTCACCGAGTCATCCATCGTTTGGGACGGCCATATAAAATGCTGCGCGTCAAAGTATTCTGGGTACCCGTGCAATTCAGCGAGCTTGTTAAGTTCGTTTATAGATCGGCCCAACTTTGAGCCAAATTTGCGGATGGTAAATGCATACCAAAATGATGGTGAAGATTCGAGAGCGATCAGTCGATTAGCCTGATTTATAGTCTTATTTGCAATGAGTGATTGAACCCGCTTTATTAATGGATCACGAGAAACAGCCTTGGCGGGAAAGTCCTCGTATGAGAAAAATCCTTTCTCATACCAGTCCTCTACAGGTCCTAGATGAAAACCAAGTTCGGCGCTTTGCACGCCCATAGGAAGTGGCAAACTAAGCGCATATATGCCTGTCCGCTCGAATTGTTGATAATCTTGACAATCGTCCGATAGTCGATTCGTATTAGGAAATAGTGCGGCCTCCATACTATTCAATTCCGGCTCACGAAAAGGCTGATAAACGTTACCATTTGCTATGGTTGCAGAACCAATATTTAGTTCATGCTGATGTTCATGAAGCTTTGTTTTTACCGTGCCGTCCGGAGCGTCATTGCTGAACACCTCGGTCCAAAGGTAATGCAGGTGAATTCGGAGTCTCGATTGCTTAAAATGACTTGTTAAGAATAGGTGTCCACCCGCCGCGGCATCTAGATTATCTCGAGTAAGAAAATTAGCGATCCGCACAAGTAAAGTACCTGCTGGGTAGGATGCGAAGGCACCAATCATTAGCGCGGTAATTTGATCTGGAGTTAGAACCTCAGCGCTGAGATAATTATTGCGAACAATTGACGAACTCATCGCTATTGATATGAGTACACCATTTCTCATAGCCCTGCGTTGCAAGCTTTTGCCTGCAAGGTATAACAGGCTATCTGTTAGCGATAACACTCGTTTAAAATCGATAAGTGTATTACGCATTAGGTTCCGGTTAATATCTTCATGTTTATTCGTGTAGTTTAATTCGGCGAACATAACATATTGCAAACGACTGATTGGTATTTATGACAATAGAATTTGAAATTCCCCTTGAATATGGCGTACTTCGTGGAATCGAGTTTAACCCTGGTGCACAACGTAAAGCACTAGCGGTTCATGGCTGGCTAGACAATGCCGCCAGCTTTATTCCTCTGTCAAAATACCTGCCGGATATAAATCTTATTTCGGTCGATCTACCCGGGCATGGATTTTCGGATCATCGGCCTAAAGGCGTTAATTATCATTTAGTCGATTATGCGCTCGATGTTGCCGAACTAATCCATCATCTGAATTGGAAGGACTTTGATTTGATAGGTCATTCACTAGGAACGGGTATTGGTTGTCTGGTCGCATCCATGATGTCGTGTGTGGGACGACTATATCTTATTGACGGTTTAGGCCCGGTTACCGGGCAACGCGATCAAACTGTCGATCGCCTGCAACGCGCTCATACTTTTCGTCTCGCTGAGGGTAAGAAACCATCGAGACAGCATAAAAATATTGAATCGGCCGTCGAAAGCCGATTAATGGTAACGAAAATGAAGCAGGCGTCGGCTCGGCTTATTATCGAGCGGAATTTGATTCATCAGGGCACAGGTTATAGCTGGAGAACGGATAGTCGCGTGCGTTTACCATCACCTGTTTACATGGCTGAGGATCAGGTTGAGCTTTATTTACGAAGTATTGAGTGCCCGGTAAAGGGTCTACGTGCGAGTAATGGGATACTTCATAAATTAAGCTCAACTAAAGACCGGCTTGACTATTTTCAAAATTTTTCAATCAAAGACATGGTCGGTGATCATCACCTGCATATGGACAATCCGGCTAAGGTTGCTAACTGGTTAAAGACAAGTTAAAAATTTTCGTTAGCATATTTTAAAATAGTGTTCTGAATGGCATTTCCATTGCTGTAATTTACTTTGGGGTGATTATGCAGAATTACGATCCGAAGATTTGTGCCTTTTACAGTGCGGGAAAAACCTGCTACTGCCCGAACTCCATTTAACAAACCTGTTTTGAGCCGAAATCGACCCCGGTTGTTTTCGTCCGAAAAACGTTTACGGGTGGAACCATCAATGCCTGACAGAGACAATGAAGCCGCAAATTCCTCATAGTGGATATGATTCCTTGCATATTGTAGCAGTGAGCCAAGCCCCGCGGCAGTAATGCGTGAATTACGAGAAAGACCTGAACCATTGTCGATAATTAGCCCGGGAAGATTGAGCGACTGTTTCGTTAACCATTCCTTAATCGCGAGCCGACCTGCTTCAGGGGTTGAGGGTTCGTTGTAAACTTCTCCGCCAATTCCTAGCAGAAGCATTCGCGCCATAAGATTGTTGCTGTATTTGTTAATGCCTCTAAGCACGTCAAACATGGGCCTAGATACTCTCTCGTAGATTAGTTTTGCGTCGTCTGGCACAGACTCGTAAACTAGTTTTCCGGCGATCGAACCGCCCAGAGCCTTCCATAAGGCACCGAACACGCCATAGATATACTGATCACTGCTTTGTATCGAGCGTGTTATTGATTGTTCCCCACATGATTTAGGATATGTTCCGGTGAACCTAACATGTGTAGTGTTAGAACTGGCGGACGTAGATGGTAATAGCTTACGCCATGCACCGTTGCAGTTTCCGTTGATCAACTGTACTTCATTTATAATTCTTAAATTTATAGCTGGAGGATATGCTAGGATTTTTAGCCTGTCTCCATCCGGGCTGAAAATAAACTGAGTGGCACGGAAGTTTATGCTCAATGCTGACGGTGAAACATTGTATACACGATCGCTCTTTCCATCGAGTGGGGTGCGATTTATGGTCGACTCATCATAAATCGAGCTGTCAATTACTAAGTTTCCGGCGATTTTCTGAATGCCGCGTAACCTTAACGCCAGAAGGCTTGCCAACATATCTTCTAATAAAATAAGCGGATCACCTCCAGCTCTAATAAAAAGATCCCCTTGTAAGGTGTCATCTTCAATGCTCTTCGTTCGGTAAAAACCAGTGCGCCACAGATGACCCGCACCCAGTATGTCTAGTGCGGCGAGACTGGTTAAAATTTTCATGGTTGATGCTGGGTTTCGAACGGTATCCGGGTTTAGATTCAATAGCGTTGTGTTGCTATCAACGTCGGCAATATTGATGCTAATTGAGTCATTTGAGAGTCCGAATTTTTTCAATGCTTTCGCAATTTTGGGTGGCATACTTTCTTCGTTTGAACTTGCATGCGTGATTCCAATAGAAATCAAAAGGCAGAATAGTATTTGGAAAAGTTTCATTAGTGCTTTATGAATCGTTGGGAAAGATTTGTATGTGTAATTATTGCTATAATAGACGCTCATAATTCCTCTACAGCATAATATTTCGGAATTCTTAACCCTAACCACACATCATAAAACAGGTAAAAATGGGAAACAAACTCGTTTATAAAGTCGTTTTTCAAAATCAGGGAAATATCTATGAACTTTACGCCAGAGATGTGTCACAGAGTAATATGTATGCATTTATCGAAGTTGGAGAAATTATTTTTGGTGAACGATCCAAGGTGGTAGTCGATCCAACTGATGAAAAGCTGAAAGCCGAATTTAGCGGTGTTAAACGAACTTTTATACCAATGCATTCTGTTGTACGAATCGATCAGGTAGAAAAAGAAGGACAAAATAAAATACATAGTGGAGAAGGGGGAGGGAAAGTTTCACCTTTTCCACTGCCTGGTAAACCTCCGATGTAATACTATATTTCTGTAAATAGGAAATGGTTGAAGAATACGGAATTATTGAAAAAGTTAGTAATTGGAATTGTTAGCTTTGTAATTTTATCATTCGTTGTGGGCATTATATTTTTGCCGGATTCGGCATAAATAGAGCGCAGTGTTGAAATAGGTGCCCCAGCTACCGCGGTATTCCCTAAGCTTAATAGTTTGCAAGCACATTCTGAATGGACACCATGGCACAACCGAGATCCACAAACAATTTATCGTTATACGGGGCCTGAAAGCGACGTTTGAGCTACTGTAAACTGGCGAAGCGATCACCCTGAGGGTGGTAACGGTCGACAGGAAATTATTGAAAGTAGGGCATCAGAGTTTGTGAAAAGCGTGTTGGATTTTGGTACACAGGGAACAGCGGTTGCTTATTTTAAATTAGACGAAAACGGCAAGAATACAACCGTAATATGGGGTCTTAATACTGAGTTCGGTTACAACGTTATGGGTCGTTATTTTGGGTTGGTTTTAGAGTCTATGCTTGAATCTGACTATGAAACGGGCTTGGCAAAGCTTAAAGAGGTTGTCGAAGCTTCAGAATAACTGTGCGCTATACTGGTTTCTGACTAAAAAGCCGTAGCCCAAACAATAAAAATAATAGACCGAAGACTGTCAGCATTGGCCAGGCGGCTAGAATGTAACGCAGGAGCGCCGCTTGAAATAATGCAACGAGAAAAAAGTAACTCCAGATTGTGGAGGCTATAATAAATAGATTCTGAAAAACTGGGTCTAATGATCGACGTGTGTATAAGATTCGATACAGACTGAATATGATACTAACACCGCTTATTATTGCTAAGCCTATCATAACTAGTTTTAGGACAGTAATCACAATGGAACTACTTCCGTCAGTTGTATAAATGGTGACTTCTGCTGGCACTGTTTGTTGAGCACTCTCTACTTTTTTCATGTATCGCTTAGCAGAATCTTGGGTTTGCAAGATAGCGATAGTCCATAAACTGTAAACTTGCAGCGCTATGTCGCGTACATAGGCCATCGGGTCTAGTTTGATGATCGACATTGCAAATTCATGCTGAGCTTGCCGATCAGACATATTTGGCGTATCCAAGACTGTGAACAGAGCTTTTTCTTGGGTGAAGCGCATGTAATCGTAGATGTTTAGTGAAAATAGCAGCTTCTCGTCTAACTCTGAAAAAAGACTTTGGTTTAATTCTCTAAATTGCGCGGTGTTATCTAGCCAGAATTTCCCGGCCACTGGCTGATCAAGTTCGTTGTAGTTGAAATTAGCATAAATTAGCTTGCCAATAATTTGATTGCCAACGAAAGATGCGGGACTGAGCACACCAAAGTGATGATATCGGTATGCCGAGCCAACTCCTGTTACAAGAAGAAACCCGATTAATGTGGAAATGGCTAGAGGCAAAAATTTTCGGCCATTAAGCGTTTGATTAACGATCAGCAAGATGGGTAGTGCAACGAATGCCCAACCAACTGGTTTTATGAGAATGAGCCAAGCGACAATTGCACCACATATGATAAAACGTGTTGGAGAGGGGGTCTTACAGCCGAGGATGCAACCGAGCAGTAGCATAGTGGATGTGAAAAACAGGGACTCGGTTAAAAGTGTGAAATTATAGCGTACCAGTTCAATGTTACCGCCGATAAGAAATGCAATTGCTAGACCGCAAAAAATTGATTTATAGGTCTTTTGAACGGCAAGTCCAAGATAGGTAATTCCGCTGAATAGAAGTAGGTGTTGGACGAGTGGAATACTATTATGGGTACCGGTTATTAGTTTGGTTATATCCAGAAGCATTGGGTAGCCAGCACCACGATAATCATCAAATCGTAGATAACTAGTGCTGTCAGGCATTCTAAACACAATTTCTGGCTGAAAAGCCCACCAGCCAATAGCGATGGCCGCACAACAGACTAACGTCGTTAGATAGCCCATTAATGATGTGCCACAGCGTCGATCTAAATCCAAAAGAGTTGAAATAGGACTAGCCATTTCGATATCTTTGAAAGGTCGCAATAGCTCTAAACCAGTCTTTCGCGCCAATCTTCTTTCCTTCCTCCCGACTTCTTGGAAAATAGCTAATAGGCACTTCTTTGAGTCTATGTCCGGCTGCTAGAACTTTACAGGATATTTCATGATCTGTTTCGAAACCGGTAGTTTCCAATATCATGTCCTTAAGTATGGAGGCTCTAAAAAGCTTATAGGCTGTGACCGTGTCTGAAATATAGGTTCCGGTAAAAAAACGAGCAACAAAGCTGAGGCTTTGCCCGCCTAAATAAGCTGCCAATCCTTGTTTCGGATGTTTACCATGCCAAAGGTTTTTAATTATTCCAGCATTAGGGAATTTCAAATATCGACTGCCGTACACGACATCGGCTTGATCGTTTACTATAGGTTCCAGCATTGCTACATAGTCGTTTGGGTCGTATTCGAGATCTGCATCCTGAATAATTATAAAGTCACCGGTTGCCTGTTCAAGTCCCGTGCGCACGGCTTTGCCCTTGCCCTGATTCGTATCATGCCGGACCAAGTCTACTTTCTGAAATGAAGATACGATAGTGCAGGTGTTATCAGACGAGCAATCATCAACTACGATAATTTGCGCCGTAACCCCCATATCTTCTAAGCCTACAGTTGCAATTTTTTTAAGGAGGCTTCCAATAAAGCGTTCCTCGTTGTAGGCCGGGATAACAATAGATAGTGTCTTCATTAGAATATATCCAACGTATCGAGAATTTCGTTCATATCGTGTTGATCATTAACCCCAATGGATTCTAGATGATTATCAATTTCAAAACTCAGTATTTGTCCTCTCCTGTGGTACCAAGGAATAAACGGCAGAAAATTGCGTTCGCCGGTTCCACTGCCGAAGTTAGTGGTCTCAGAATAGTCTTTTAAGTCTTTTAAAAATACATCTGCGCTCATAGCAAATAGACCACAATCATTTTCACCTAAATCAGGCATGGAGTCTCCCTCGCGCCGCTGAAGTACCTGGATTATTTTGTTGGCGGTGTTGCGTTTAAAATGGATATAAGGATTGTTCTTTATGGCAACGGGCAAAATTAATCCGGGTTGATTACCTAAAATACGAAAATGTTCGCAGATACGGTTAACCGTTCGTTGACTTATTCCTATTTGATCGCACCAGGTAATCCAGATTTTATCAGCATTCTGGACGCCGCTATCATTATACGATTGCAATAGCGCATCAAGCATGCCCGTAGGTTCATGCTGGAAACATACACCGAACTCGATTTGTGTTGATTCCATATGTTCACGAATGATTGTTTCATCCTGTGGATTAATAACCAGCACGAAGCGATCAACAACATTTTGATAACGTCGAATCAGGTAGTCAATCATTGCATGTCCAGCGACTGGATGGAGTACTTTGGGGTATGTGGACTTTAATCGGCTTCCCCGTCCTGCTGCCGGGATTACTAGAACATTCATAATAAATCGCGTATTGCGCGGGTGATACTCGAATAAGATCCGATAAAGTGTTCATGCTCTACGGAAATATCGCTACGAACCGAAATTACCCATGCATTGCTGGCAAGAGCCGCCTGTATTCCGTTAGAACTATCCTCGATTATAAGTGTAGCGTTTGGATCAAATTGGGATTGTCGCATTGCTAGAAGGAAACCTTCAGGAGAGGGTTTTGCTGTTTTAACATCTTTTGCGGTAATGATGCGAACAAATTTATCGATAAGGTTGGATTGGCCAAGTATAGCTGTGGCAGATTGATGAGAAGCGCTTGTCGCCACGGAACATCGGATTGCCTTACGCGTCAAATCTGCAATCACCGAAGGTACTTCATCATACAACGTGTTTGTAACTCGTATTAACTCTAGTGCATGCTTTTGTTTGAAATTAATCCACTTTTTTAAATCCTGAGCAGAAGGAAGTAGTGAACGAGTTTGTTCACTTACCACGTCTTTAGTACTGCGACCGGCGATCGAAGGGTAGTTTGGTCCGGCGAGTCCAATGTGCGCCCATAATTTGTCGTATGCCTGGGCATGAATGGACGATGTGTCTGCTAGTACACCATCCATATCGAACACAATGTTTTGAATAACTGGCAAAGGTACTAATCTACGCGTTGCTTGTGTGGCCAAAAAATAACCCAAAGGCTGCGTAAGCCTTCACTAATTGAAGTGCGTTTCACTTTTTCAGGTGAGATCGGTAGAAATTCTACCGGTAATTCAAAGACTTTATTTCCGCTTTTAAGAAGTTCACTTAGCAGGAATTGATTGAAACAAGGATGGTTTATGTGTTGCGCAACATTTTGCACATGCACTGTTTTAACAAGTCTTAAACCGGACAGGGTGTCTGAAATGTAACGACCGTGTCGTAACAGATAGGCTGCACTAAGCGCGTGACTGCCAAGCGCGCTTATCATCCCGTTTATGGCGTGATGTTTATATCTGAATCGATAGGATGCTTTCATGTCGTGACGGGAAAGTCGCCTGCTGCCCCAAACGGCATCGAGATGCTGGCCATCGATGTTTGCTGCTAAATTGACGATATCGTGGCCGTGATACATGCCCGATGATTCGAATAAACAGATATAGTCGGCTCCTGATTGACATGCTGTATCGATTAGAGTTTTGTCTCCAAGGCCGGAGTTGGCCTCGATTCTGAATGTTTTAAACGGTAAGTCTTTGCGCTTGGTAATATTCTCAGGAATAGGCGCCAAGTGGTATACGGTAATATCACATGAAAGACTACCGACCCGCGCACGTATGAGTTCGAGCATAGTTTGGGTTGCCTTATCAATGGATTTACTTTCCATAAGCAGCACAGCAACTGTTGGTCGTAGCCGAGACTCTGTGAGTGATTTTACAAACGGCGTTAGTATTTTTTCAGCATGATGTCTACCACTGATGCCTTCTTCGAAATTGCCGATACGCACGAGGCGGGGATCTTCGATAGAGTCTATATGACCAACTGGGATATGATCGCTTTTTACGGAGTTCGGCACATTTACCAAATAGTGTGTAACAAGAAACGGAGCAGGTATTTCTTTGTGCCCTTTCTCACGTAAATAATAAAGCGCACGATCAATTATTTCCGTAGCGCTAGCGTCACGAGTTTCGGCATCTTCGTATAAATTAGTTATCAACAGCTTGAGTGCGTGTAAATTCTGGGAAATACACTTCCCAAGCCCTGGTGTTATGTATGATGGAAATAAACTCGAATATTGTGTTCCCGGGGCATAGAGGATGAGATCCGCATGTTCAACGGCGAGAGATAGAGCAGGATTTAGTGTGATTTTAGCGGAGCCAGAATCTAATTCTTGAATCAAGTCGCGACCGCTACGTTTCCTATATTGTTGTGCCTGACCTGATGAGTTAATAAGATAAAAATCTTTTATTCTCCCCAGATTCTGATCGTCCACGATGTTTGCTTCACTCTCCAGAAACTTACCGTCTCTGTCGATGGCTACAAGATACGCATTCTCACCATTTGTAACGTTGACGATTACGCCGGATGGTATTCCCAGTATCTTGCTATAACGCTCAACTGTCTGGTTAAAACTTCGTTTTGAACTGAGGAAACAACCGGCAAATATCAGGTTGCCTACGCTACAGTCATCAAAATTAAAACCATAAATAGAATTAGAGTAATCGTCTAAAAAAGCACCGTAATAAGTTTCTAATTCCGTTAAAGTGTCTTCATCGAGTTTGGATAGAAGATCCGAAACTTTTTTAATGAAAATATCATTTGCATCCCATTGTGAATGACATAATACATGTTCAATTGCAGTAACCGTGTCTAGACTAACGTCGTCAGGAAATCGCAAATCCAGAAACTCTATCAACGCGAGATTGCAGGAATTTCTTAATGACGCTATGCGAGACGCATTTTTACGAAAATCCGATGGGCCCAAGCTATCCCCTAGAAAACGGCGTACCTCTCCAGTTGATAGTCCGTCATCGTATCCATTGATGGCAAGTGTTAAGTTAATCTCGGCAGCATTACTCAACTGACTGGCTAGTGCAGTAGAACCCCGACCTCCAGTGAACATCACTACATTCAGACGGCTGGTGTCTTTTTTCGGATTTTTCACAACAATGATGAACGTTAGTTAGTTTGCGTTATGGACGACAGTCGCGTCAGGTTATGCTGCTGAAAAGCAAACACCGGTGCCGCCTAGTCCGCAATAGCCTCCAGGATTTTTGGCCAGATATTGCTGATGGTAATCCTCGGCAAAGTAATATTCGTGCAGCGCAATGATTTCAGTAGTGATTTTTCCCAAATTGCGTTTATTTAAAGCTTGTTGAAACATATTTGAAGACTCCCGTGCCGTATCTGCTTGCCCATCAGTTGTGGTGTAGATGCCTGAACGGTATTGTGTGCCGCGATCATTTCCTTGGGCCATACCCTGGGTCGGGTCATGGGACTCCCAAAATACTGTTAGTATCTCAGTGTAACTAATTTTAATCGGGTCAAATATAATGCTTACGGCTTCTGTATGACCTGTTTTCCCGGTGCAAACTTCTCGATATCCTGGGTTTTTGGTGAATCCGGCACAATAGCCGACGGACGTGCTGTAAACGCCAGGTAACGGCCAGAAACAACGTTCAGCACCCCAGAAACAACCCATCGCTACTATTGCTTGCTCGTGGTCTGCTGGATAAGGCGGCAATATAGGTGTTCCGAGAACGAAATGCTGCTCTCCGGGAAAGATAGCAGTATCTCGACCCGGTAGTGCTTCGTCAGGTGTCACCATTGAAGATTTATCTTGAAAAAACATAGGAGTAAGCCTAATTTAGTATTAATGTGTAATGAAAATACCGACTTACAACAATATCGGCAAGCGCATTTTTTTGGATAAAAAGGTCGTTGATCATTCGATTGTGTGATGTCTTATCAGATTGTAAGCAAAGTATAGAAAGACGGAATCTGCCCTTATGTATCGTTTTACAGAAGCTGAGACTTACTAACACGTTCATTGTTGGATAAATCATTGAATGTTTCACATCTGCTAAACCCAACGTTGTGCAAGATTGATCTTACCTTCGCACCTTGTGTAGCACCATGTTCGATTAATATTTGACCATTTTCTTCTAAAAAATTGAGTGAATGTCGCGCTATATGCTTAATGTCATCTAAGCCTTGATCTCCTGATATGAGGGCGGAGCGCGGTTCAAAACGCACATCGCCGCAGAGCAGGTGTTCATCGTCCTTCGCAACATAAGGTGGATTAGATGCAATTAGATCGAAACGCTCTGTGGTTAGTTTATTGAACCAGTCGCTGAGCAAGAATCTTACATTTTGTACGCCAAGTCGAGTTGCATTTTGTTGCGCAATATTGAGGGCATCAGATGATATATCAACTGCGGTAATGTTTGCAGTCGGACATTCATGAGCGATGCTGATGGCAATATTTCCGCTTCCCGTTCCAAGATCGAGAACTTTACAGTAAGGCTGTTGTTGAGTGATTTTAATAGCTTGTTCTAACAGAATTTCGGTGTCAGGCCTCGGAATCAATGTTGATTCATTCACAGCGAAATCCAGTGACCAGAATTCCCGTTTACCGACTAAGTATGCAATTGGTGTTCCTTTTTCACGCTCTAAAATGAGTTGCCAAAAATGCGATTCATTTATATCAGATACCTTGGATTCGGATTCACGAATCAACTCAGTGGTTGAGTAGTTGGTGATGTGGCGAAAAAGGATTTCTGAGTCCAACGCTGGGGAATCGCTGGTTTTAGATAGTTGTTGTTTCGCTTTTTGGAGTAAGTGTTCTACGGTGGCGCTCGGCATCATTGATTATCAGCAAGTGCAGCTAACTGATCAGCCTGAAACTCCGACGTCAACGGATCAATTATTTGAGTAAGATCACCCGACACAATTTCTTCCAATTTGTAAAGTGTTAGATTGATTCTGTGATCGGTGATTCTGTTTTGTGGATAGTTGTATGTGCGGATGCGCTCAGATCGATCGCCGCTGCCAACGAGGCTTCGCCGATTTTGAGCTTCTTCTGCCTGTTGTTTGTTGATTTCAGCTTCAAGTAATCGTGATTTTAGGATGCTCATGGCACGGGCGCGATTTTTGTGCTGGGATCTTTCGTCCTGACATTCAACGACGACGCCGCTGGGTAAGTGGGTTAAGCGAATCGCAGAATCCGTTTTATTAACGTGCTGCCCCCCTGAGCCAGAGGCGCGAAAGGTATCGACACGCAAGTCAGCTGAATTTATTTCAATTTCATCAATATCGTCTGCTTCGGGTAATATTGCAACGGTGCAAGCGGAGGTGTGAATGCGTCCTTGGGCCTCTGTTTCAGGGACTCGCTGAACACGATGGGCTCCAGACTCGAATTTCAACTTGGAATATGCGCCGCGACCTTCTATTCTAGTGATTATTTCCTTATAGCCCCCTGCTTCACCTTCGCTCTTGCTCATTACTTCAACTTTCCAGTTCATCTTCTCTGCATATACAGAGTACATACGAAATAGGTTTCCAGAGAAAATAGCGGCTTCATTGCCGCCGGTGCCTGCGCGAATTTCAAGAAAAATATTGCGATCATCGTTTGGATCTTTAGGCAATAGTAATCGTTGTAAAGACGCTTCTGTCTCTTCTATTTGCGCGGTTAGTTCAGGGATTTCTGATTGAGCAAGATCCCGAATTGATCGATCCTCGTCTTTCAACATCAATCGCGTTTCTTCAACCTCTTCGGACAGACTTTGGTAGGTGTGAAATAAATCGACGACGGGTGAAATATCAGAAAGTTCAATGGTTAATTTGCGGTACTGGTCCTGGTTCTGGAAAATTTCAGGTTCAGAAAGCAGCGCATTGATTTCTTCCTGACGATCGCCTAGATTTTCCAGTTTTTCAATGATGCTCGGGTTCATTCATTTTCCAGATTGAATAGTGTTCTCATGGCGCCGATAAGTTGGGCATTACCCGACTCATCAGCTTTACGTAATGCTTTACTTGGCAGATGGCTAAATTTACCGGTTAAATTTCGTGACAATCGTTCCAGCACATCTTCTGGGTTGGTGCCGGATTGTAAACGTTTTATCGCTCTGTCTAGTTCGCGTTTGCGAATTTCCTCGATTTCTCTTCGAAACGAACGAACCGTGGGTACTGAATTAAGTGAATTTAACCAACGCATAAATCTAACAACTTGTAGATCAATTATTTTTTCTGCTTCGATCGCGGCTTCTTTTCTTGCATTCATGTTCTGGTCGATAACATCGGCAAGATCATCAACGGTGTAAAGGTAAACATCGCGCAAGGAGCTAACTTCAGACTCTATATCTCTAGGTACTGCCAGATCTACCATAAACATAGGGCGATGTTTGCGTTTTTTTATTGCACTTTCGACCGCCCCTTTACCGAGAATTGGTAAGGTACTGGCAGTAGACGCGACGACGATATCGGCTTCATAAAGTCGTGCTGGAATTTCTCCTAGGGAAATCGCTTCACTCTTGATTTCCCGTGCGAGATTTTCTGCACGCTCGATAGATCTGTTAGCCACAATAATTTGCTTAACACCATTTTGTAACAGATGCCGAGCAACTAACTCTATTGTCTCACCAGCGCCGATTAATAGCACTACCTTTGACGACAGGTCATTGAAAAGTCTTTTTGCTAGATCAACAGCAGCGTAGGCTACAGATACTGCATTGGTGCCAACTGATGTATCGGTGCGCACTTGTTTTGCGACAGAAAAAGTGTGTTGAAACATCCGATTGAGAATCTTCCCCGTCGCGCCCGCTCGATGTGCAACAGCAAATGCATCCTTCATTTGACCGAGTATTTGAGGTTCACCGAGAACCATTGAGTCAAGTCCTGAAGCCACACGGAAAGCATGCTTTACCGCCTGGTCATTCGGAAATAAATAAACTGAGTCGTTAATTTCTTTGGGACTAAGGCCGCTGTATTCTGATATCCAACTATGAATCGAGTCGCTACCAGCGGATTGCTGACGGCAATAGATTTCTGTTCGATTACACGTCGATAAAATGGTTGCTTCTGACACGTCGTTTCTTGCGGTTAGATCTAAAATCGCATTTTCCAGACGTTCAGCGGTGAACGCAGCCCGTTCACGGACGTCGATGGATGCACTATTATGATTAAGGCCGAATGCTAGAAGATGCATGTATTTACACGAGGGAAAATGAGCGTATTTTTAAAAATGCGAATTTATAATTTACGGGTTGCATGACATTATACTACTCATGAATCCCGTCTGCGACGTTTGATTGTGTAGGCAAGTACACTTATGTGCCAAATAATTAGGCAAAATAAAACGGAAATCATGCCGTGTGGCAACAACCAGAATAGAGTTTCGTGTCGTGCTGAATGAAATATTCCGCCCATTATTAGTAAAGAAAAAAGGCCTACTGCCGATAAACAGGTGATTACTGATATGAGAAGAATTGGCCGTTGTAGTCTTAAAATACCGATAAAAATGGTTCCATGGAGCGTAACCAGAAATAGTAGTGAGCTGGTCCCTATCAGTATCCATGCATTTGCGGAATAATTTAATGACAGAAACAGACCGAAAATTACGGCAGTGATTAAGCTGATGAGTAACGTGGGGTTCAAGTGAGCAGATTTTACTGATATCACTTCGGAATTCACCGTTTTTACAGCAAACGAAAATAAACTATTGGCTAGGATAATGCCTGATACGCTAATCAGATAAAGTAAAAATAGCTGTAGGTGCTTACTTGCGATGGGTAAATTTCCCGCGAGGTTTGTAAATGACTGCACCATGAACTCAATGGTGTTCAATGGTGTCAGCCCTTGAAACCAGTTTGGTAATCCAACCGGTATATTAGGGTATTTGCCTGGAAGGCTGACCAATATTAGGAAAACCAATAGTGCGAAACAACCCTCGAAAAAAGAAGCATTTGATCGTCTTGGTGTGTGCTCACTTACTGAGGAGTCCATTGCTGTTACAAGTGAAGAAAGCCCCAGGGTGATTGTTGCAAATATAAGCGGAACTGCGCTAAAAAAAGAAGCATCATTGTAATAGGCTTGGATGGCAATGCTCGGTTGCTCGAGGCAGATTACCAAGGCGATTATAAATCCACATAGGAATGTCGCGGGTGTAGACACGGCTGCTATCGCTTCACCAGAAAGGAATTTTTGATATCGTTTAAGCGCAACAACTGCTAGGAACAGAACGATACCTACGCCGTATTTAGTCAATTGTGATTGAGGTAATTGAATGAAGGTGGGATTATTGGATAGCCAATCAGCGATGAAAAAAATTAACCCGAGGCTTACTATAAGTAGAGTCACCACCACAAAATTGTTAGACGAGCGAAAATGTTGCACGGCCAAAGCAAATAATAGATGGATACAGAGCAATATGAGCAACGCTGGGTGTCTTAGAATCAATTCTGCACAGACTGAAAGTAAAAATGGGACCAGCAATAACAGAGGACTGAGCAGGGCTAAATGACAAAGGATCGCAGCTTTCTCTCCAATTATTGATTTTATTCCCAAAAAGCTTGATCGTGGCTCGGAAAATTCGGATAGCCATGTGATACCCGATTGGGTGAAAACGGTGAAAATAGCTATGGATATGATGATCCATACAAATGCCGGAGCCCACCCCCATGTGACCGCAAGTGATATGCCGAAAATCGAAAGTACTCCGCCTGAGCGGGCTAATGTTCCCAACCGACCCGTTATATCTACTTGAGCGGGTTGTTGCCGTGAGGGGAACATCAGTATATTCACCAAATGACCCCAGAAACGTTGACCAAGTAGTAGTAATAGGAACCCGATTATGAGTAAGGAAAACGTTGACACAAATTTTTGCCGGCTCAGCTTTTACGATAGGTAAAGAATAACATGAAAGATTCTATCCATCCTGAGTCAGATGTGTAGCAAATAATGAGTGTATTTTCATTTTAATCAATCAACCTCAATATGTTTTTCTGCTATTCTCGTCTTGGTAATCCGCAATTTTGGTGCTTTTCTTGATCGGTTTTATATCTACCTGCATTTTTCCTAGGCCTATCCTCGTGAGGATAGGTGTGATAGTTAGCGTCTGTGCACTGCAGTATGGCTGTGTAAATGTGCCGCCTACTGCTGATTTAGATCTATCTGAAAGCTCTGTGTCAGTTATCGAACAGCCTTTAGCGAAGCCGCTGGATGCTGAAACAGTCTATGATTATTTATTGGCTGACATTGCAGCGCGTCGGGGAGAAGTGGACGCGTCTCTAGCCGCAGTGGCCAGGCTTGCTAGTCGGACTCGAGATTTACCTTTAGTTGTTAGAGCATTTCGGTTGGCTCTGCATGTTCAGGACGGAGCAACTGCTGAGCAAATGGCCGAGCTATTGTCTGAAATACAAACCGACCCCTTAAGATCATCGTTTGCCGTAATTCAGGCTTATATGATTCAGGACAAAGCCGACCAAGTAGTAGCTCTTATTTCACAGCTGTTAAAGGATTATCCTACAGATCGGACGACTATTTTTGGAAATATCGCAGAAGTCTACATCTCACAAGAGCATCCAGAGGACTTCGTCGATGATTTGAATCTTCTGATCGCGGAGTTCCCAACCGAGTCCAGAGCGTATTATGCCATGGCATTCCTTGCTAATCGGATAAAAGACTCCGAACTGCTCGGGAAGTCCATCAACAGGGCATTACAGCTCGATCCGCATTGGCAACAGGCCGCCCAAGTAAAGTTTAATTGGCTGGTTGATGTTGGTAAAATTGAGGATGCGACCAAATTTGCCAAGAACTTTCTGACGAGTCATGCCGATGCGAATGGTTTACGCGAGGGTTACGCTAGGCAATTGGCGACTCAAGGTCAGTTGGCCGAAGCATATCAGCAGTTCCGAGAGTTTTTACTTCAGGAACCTGATAACGAAGATGTTAGTTTGTCGCACGCTCTAATTGGTATTGAGCTGGAGCGCTATTCTCGCTCCCGACGAACGCTATTAAGTCTATTGAAACTTCACCCAGAAAATGACCAGCTACGGATTTATTTAGGTCAACTTGAGTTGCGGCGAAGTCGGTCGGAAGAGGCTATCTACTGGTTTTCTGAGGTTCGAGACGATGCACTATTTTTTGATGCACAGATTCAAATTGCAACTGCGGTGGCAAACCTTGAAGGCAGTGAGGCAGCGCTCGATTTTTTGTCGGAACTTATCCCACTGACGACGAACGAGCAAGTTAGTCTATATTTGACTAGAGAGGGATTTTTAAGAGATTTAGGAGACTTGGAAATTGTTTTAGAGCTTCTTGACGCAGCAATTCAGGATATTCCAGACAATGGTAAACTACTGTACTCCCGAGCTATTTTATTTGCGGAACTCGATCAGATCGCCCAACATGAAGCGGATATGCGGCGAGTGATCGAGTTGGACCCTGACAATGCCCATGCTTTTAACGCATTAGGCTATACGCTGGCAGATCAAACGACACGCTACGATGAAGCGTTGGAGTTGATATTGCGGGCCCTAGAATTGTCTCCCAATGACCCATTTATACTTGATAGTATGGGCTGGATACATTTCCGATTAGGTCAGTTAGAACGTGCAGAGAAGTTTTTAAGGCAAGCGCATAATGTTCGCACAGATGCCGAAATCGCGGCTCATCTTGGCGAAGTGTTGTGGCAAAGAGGGGCGAAAGAAGAAGCTGAATTAATTTGGCAAAGTGGTGTTTCATTAGAGCCCGAAAATAAGACCTTGCTTGAAACTATGGAGCGGCTTAGAAAGTGAACTCTATACGCATTGTTTTTGTCTTTCTATGCTTATCGTTACTAACGGGCTGTGTATCAATAAAACCTTCTGGCCCCAGTCAGACTGCCGGTTCTCAATCTGAGTGGCAATCTCGAAAAACTGAATTATTAAAGATATCCGAGTGGGATATCAGAGGCCGCTTAGCTGTTAGAACTAAGGATGATGGGGGTAGCGCAACTTTAGTCTGGGAAAGGTCTGGTTCGAAACATAGAATTGAGTTATTCGGGCCGTTCGGTGGTGGAAGAATTCGTATAGAACAGAATCCCGAAGGCGCAACTTTGGTGGATAATAAGAAAAACCAGTTTCGGGGGAAAACAGCGCAGGATGTTCTGTATCGACGTGTCGGTTGGCATGTGCCATTTGATTCGCTGGCATATTGGCTTCGTGGTTTACCGGAACCGGGAAAGACTGAAAACCTAATGTTCGATAGCTCGGGATTAATTACAAGTTTTGACCAAAAAGGCTGGTCGATACAATTTGTTGGCTACTCCGAGCAAGGATCCTTCTTACTGCCTCGAAAATTGTATATTACGGCTCTGCCCGGAACAGTGCATCTTGTCGACGATGACGGAAAGAACCTTGGCGGTGAGCTGGAAGTGCGTGTGGTGCTTAAACGATGGCTCGTTCAAGGCTAATATGTCATACGGATATCCGCTCGATGGGTGGCGTGCCCCAGGTAAATTGAACTTATTTCTACATGTTACCGGACGCACGGCGAACGGGTACCATACAATACAGACTATTTTTCAGTTTATTGATATTTGTGATATTTTATATTTTGAGCCTCGTGAAGATGGAGAGATTAGGCGATTAACTAATCCGGAGTTGCCTGAGGATGATTTATGTGTCAAAGCTGCGCAATTATTATCTAAGCACTCAAGTGTCGATTATGGTGTTAATATCAGCCTCACCAAGAAATTACCGGCAGGCGCTGGCTTGGGAGGCGGAAGTTCTGATGCTGCGACGACCTTAATCGCGTTAAATTCTTTGTGGGAATTAGGACTTACGCGTAGCGAATTAGCTCATTTAGGGTTAAAATTAGGCGCTGACGTGCCAGTCTTCGTTCACGGACAAGCTGCTTGGGCAGAAGGCGTCGGAGAAAAATTTTCCCCGGTTTTGTTGCCAGAAAGGTGCTTTTGTGTGATTTGGCCTAAAATAGAGGTCAGTACATACGAAATTTTTATGGATGAGGAATTGACACGGAACTCTCACAACATCACAATACGCGACTTTTTGGAAGGGAATTCCAGAAACGATCTTGAGTCAGTGACCCGAAAGCGTTATCCGGCTGTTGATCGAGCAGTTAATTGGTTGAGTCAGTTTGGTGATGCACGCATGACCGGAAGTGGCGCAGCCATTTTTGTTGCCGTAGAGCGTGAGTCTGATGGTAGAGATATTTTAAAATCGATGCCCGAAGAATTTGACGGTTTTGTTACCTGTAGTATGAACGTGCATCCTTTATTGGACGTACGATGATTATTTTGACCTTATTAGTTTAAACGTTGGGGTGTAGCCAAGTGGCCCAAGGCACCGGATTTTGATTCCGGCATTCCCAGGTTCGAATCCTGGCACCCCAGCCACTAATTAGAGATAAAAATCCCTGTTTTTCACTAGATCGAGAGAATTTTCGAGTGCCATTAGATAACATGTCCGTGTTTACGGGTAATGCCAACCCGGCTTTAGCGGTTGAGGTGGTGCGGTATCTGGGGCTTCCTCTCGGCCGTGCTGTTGTTGATCGTTTTAGTGATGGCGAAGTTAATGTCGAAATTATGGAGAATGTTCGTGGTCGGGATGTTTTCATCGTTCAGCCAACCTGCGCTCCAACAAACAATAATTTGATGGAATTGCTAGTTATGATTGATGCGTTAAAACGCGCCTCGGCAAATCGTATTACAGCAGTAGTTCCTTATTTTGGATATGCTCGTCAGGATCGACGT
>Ga0213861_10001482_pt1 | contig 20684 bp, 19 predicted proteins | sample PICome_4_FD_160110 | JGI IMG/M metagenome (GOLD analysis project Ga0213861, IMG submission 160110) | Coastal seawater microbial communities near Pivers Island, North Carolina, United States - PICO131 | ecosystem: Environmental > Aquatic > Marine > Coastal | place: USA: North Carolina... | reverse complement strand
CTGACCGATCAGCATCAATGTCCCGGACCACTGGTCCATACGTGCCGACATCTGCCGCGCAGTGCCGATAAGACTGGTGATATGCACATCGTGACCGCAGGCGTGCATGACTGGAACCTGTTTGCCGGTGATCGGGTCGGTTTGGGTTACTGTGGAGGCGTACTCCAAACCGGATTTCTCTTCGATCGGCAGGGCATCCATATCGCCGCGCATCATTACCAGCGGGCCATCGCCATTTTTTAAAATTGCGACTACACCAGTGCCGCCGACTTTTTCGGTAACCTCAAAGCCACTGCTGCGCAATTCACTGGCGAGTTTTTTCGCGGTTTTAAATTCAATAAAGCTGAGTTCGGGGTTGCGGTGAAAATGGTTAAACAGTGCGCCGAGGCGCTTGTCGTAATCCTGCTGTATAGAGGTGGCAAGATCGCTTTCCTGGAGATCGGCATGGGAGAAGAGGCTGAACAGGGGCAGCAATAGCGCCATTGCCAGCGGTGATAGCTGTTTAATTTTCATAACAGTTTCTAAAACTCCCTAAAAATTGGTCTTATTTAACTTCGGGGTCAGTAACCAGTGTAAATCAATTCTTCGAGTACATTGCCGACCTGCTGCAAACTTTTTTCACTGCAGCGCTCAATACTGTCATCGCTGGTGTGCCAGGATTGCGGAAAGGGTGAGTGGATTAGGTTGACCACTTTCATGCCTGCCTTGAGAAAGGGCAGATGGTCATCATGGATATAGCTGCCCTCGCGATCGACAAATACCTCGGCTTGCTGTCGAGCGGCAATACGCCAAATTTTATCCTGTAGACGCGGTGCGCTATCGCGGGAGTAGCGCTCTCGTGGAATAACCAGATCCCGGTCGCAGACCATATCCACTATCACCCCGAATCCGGGTCTGTAGAAGCGATTTTTGCTAACAAATTCACTGGCACCAATGGAGAAGGGCAGTCTGTTGATTCCTCCCATATCCTCAAGATCAAAAAACACCAAGTCGACAATAATTGGTGCGCGCTGAGTGCTGAGCAGTCGGGCGATTTCCAGAAGTACCGCGACACCGGAGCCGCCATCATTGGCGCCGATCACCGGCTGAGCTTTCAGTTCTCTATTACTGTCCCTGTCGGAGATCGGTCGAGTGTCCCAGTGGGCGCCGAGCATAATTCTTTTGCGTGAGGATGATGCATTTTTATCGGTCGGGTAAAAACTCGCCCAGATATTATTTCCCTCTAGGCCGTGGCGCTTAAATGGCTGTACCACCAGTTTGTCCGCTTCGGGTAATAACTGCTCGCGAATATAGTCGAGGGTCTGCTGTTTGGCCGGGTGGCCAATAATTCGCGGGCCTAAGCTCACCTGTTTGGCAATAGTTTGCAGGGCGGATTCGCCGCTAAAAAACGATTTTTGCGCGGCTTCTTCAGTGCAGTAAGAGCTGCTTGCAAAACCCAGGCAGCAGAGGGCTGCCATTATCCATTGCGCAGCTCTTTTCATACGCGCAACTCTTGTCATATTAGCCGTTCGCTACTGCTGTTTCTGATTCTGCCGGCAGTTTTATCTGATAGAAGCCGTAGATAACAGCAATAATCGGGCAGCAGATATTAAAGATTGCATAAGGCGCATAGAGTAAGGTGCTGACGCCGAGGGTGGCAGACATATAGGCGCCGCAGGTATTCCAGGGCACTAATGCCGAGGTCAGGGTGCCGGAGTCTTCCAGGGTTCGCGACAGATTGATCAGCTTGAGTTTTCTTTTGCGATAGGCGTTGGCAAACATCTGCCCGGGAATAACAATCGACAGATACTGATCGGCGGCGAGAATATTGGTGCCAATACAGGAGGCGACTGTGGTGGTGATCAGACCGCCGGCAGACTTCACTCTGCTGAGTGCCGCTTCTACTAGTCTCTCCAGCAGGCCGGTGCGGGCCATTGCGCCGCCAAAGGCCATGGCATTGATAATCAGGCCAACAGTCATCAGCATACTGCTCATGCCGCCTTTCGAGAGCAGCGCATCCAGAGATTGGTTGCCACTGTCAGAGCTGTAACCGAGAAACATTGCACTCAGCAGACCCTTAAAACTTGCCGCAATACTATTGAGGCTGCTATCTGCCGCCAGTTCGATAACGGCACTGGACTGGAAAGCAACGGCAAACACACAGCCAACCAACGCGCCGACGATTAGGGTCGACAGAGCCGGTTGTTTCTTCACTGCCATAACCAGCAGTAGTGCCAGTGGCACCAACATAAGCGGGTTGATTAAGAAGGCGTCCTGCATGGCAGATTGCAATAGCTCTATATCTTTTACCTCGACAGCGGAACCGCTGCCAAAACCGAGGATAAAAAATATTGTCAGGGCAATAATAAAGCTCGGCACAGTGGTCCACAGCATATGTTGAATATGGGCAAATAAATCACTGTTGGAAACTGCTGCTGCGAGGTTGGTGGTATCTGACAGCGGCGAGAGCTTATCGCCAAAATAGGCGCCGGATATTATCGCGCCAGCGCTGATCGGCAGGGATAAATCCAGTGCTGCAGCTATACCCATAAAGCCGATGCCAAGGGTTCCGGCGACAGTCCATGAGCTGCCAATGCTAAATCCTACCAATGCACAGACTAGGCAGGAAGTTGCATAGAAGTAGTTCGGGGAGATTAATTCGACGCCGTAGTAGATCATGCTGGGCACGGTGCCTGCGAGTATCCAGCTGCCAATCAGGGCGCCGACCATCAGCAGGATCAGGATGGCATGAAGGGACATGGTAATGGTGTCGATCATACCCTCTTCGATAATATTCCAGGTCAGGCCGTTTTTAATCCCTATAAGTGCCGCCACTGCGGCGGAGATGATAAGAGCGACCAGGTTTGGACCGAAGGAGTCGAGGCCAAAGACGTAGACCGTTCCGGCGAGCATTGAGATCAACAGTACAACAGGAATAAGTGCGTCGATAAGACTGGGTTTTAATACTGCTCTGGTCATGGGCGGCTCTGTTTTTATTATGTTTGAAATCAGCTTTTGAAATTTATTTTATGCCGGAGTGTAACTTACTACTGTGCTAGTGATCTATGGCAGGGGTTTTAGAGCTTGCGCTTGAGCAGAACTATATCGATGGCATTTTCAGCCAGCTTGGCGCGGGCATAGGCCATGCTCGATGAATCGGTGTAGGGGCCGACCAATACGCGGTGCCATTTCTCACCATTGCCGAGGTTTACGGTTTCGACGCTGGCGCTCAGGTTTAACAGCAACAACTTAACCCGCAGTGCTTCGGCGTCATTGGCATTTTTAAAGGAACCCGCCTGCAGCAGGTAGGAGAAGTTGTCTTCTGGTTCAATAACCTGATTATCCGCTGGCTCATTGCTGGGAACAATAATCTCGGTGTTTTTAAGCAGGGTATAAAAATCGAACTTGAGTTCAGCGGCCTCTTCTTTGACGGTTTCAGTCACATCCTGAACTGCAGTGGTGGCTGTTGGTGCGCTCTTTAATAATGCCGGTGCAAAATTCATTAACAGGGCGCCAAATACCATGCCAAAAATAAAAGTCGGCAACGATGAGCTCTGTTTGGCTGGCTGTTTTTTGGCTGGTCGATTAGAAGATCTTTTGTAATCTTGCGGCATTTATAAAGCTCCGGTTAAGAGCGAGGATTGTAGGGGATTATGGTGCTCAGGCAAACCTTCTAATATTAAAAGTAGGATTAAAAGCAGGGCTAAAATTTCCACTACAGTTCCTGGGGATCAACATCTACAGTCCAGCGCACCTTTCGCGCTTCGGGAAGCCTTTCCAGTTGCGGACAGAGTGCAGAAAGCAGTTGCTGTAAATCTCCGCGTCGCTGGCCACTGAGTTGCAACAGAAAGCGAAAGCGTCCGGCGCGTTTTTCCATCAGCGCGGGAAGGGGCCCCAGATATCCCAGGTTGGGTGTGGGTGGCGCAATAGCTTCGGCCAATCCCCGTGCGGCCCTTAAAAACATTTCCGCCTGATTGGGGTTGTTTGACTCGGCGCGAATAATCGCCATCTGGTTAAACGGCGGCAGCTGGGTCAACTGTCGCTGGTCGAGGAGTAATTTGGCGTACTGGCTGTAACCCTGATTGATTAGCAGCTGTAAAAGCGGGTGCTCTGGCTGGTGGGTTTGCAGCATCACTTTTCCGGCAGTGGAGCCGCGTCCACTGCGCCCGGCAACCTGCACCAATAGCTGACCCATACGCTCATGGCTGCGGAAGTCGGCGCTAAACAGACCGCTGTCGGCATCGAGAACTACCACTAGGGTGATATTGGCAAAGTGATGCCCTTTGGCAAGCATCTGGGTGCCGACCAGAATGCAGGGCTCGCCACTATTGGCTGTATCGAAGACCTTTTGCATAGCGCCTTTATTGCGGGTGCTATCGCGATCCACGCGAAGCACAAGGGTCTCTGGAAAACAGTCTTGCAGCCAGGCTTCACTGCGCTCGGTACCTTCACCGGCGGCGATTAACTCTCTGCCCTGGCAGCTCGGGCACTGGTGAATATTGCGCTGCTGGTAGTTGCAGTGGTGACAGATCAGGCGGCCGCGTCCGCGGTGTACGGTGAGTCGCGCATCGCAGCTGCGACATTCAGCAACCCAGCCACACTGATGGCAGAGCAGGGTGGGGGCAAAGCCGCGGCGATTGAGAAAAACCAGTACCTGCTGTTTTTGGCTGACGGCTTGCCTGATGGCGGCCAGGGTCGAGCTGGCAATACCGCATTCAAGGGTCTCTGTCTTAAGGTCGACAATATTCCAGCTCGGCGGAGCGGCATTGCCTGCTCGGGTATCCAGAATCAGGTGATGATAGCGCTGCTTATTGCAGTTGTTTAGCGACTCCAGTGAGGGGGTGGCTGAGCCGAGAATAATCGGTATATTTTCCTGTTTGGCGCGAATAACCGCGAGGTCTCGCGCCGAGTAGCGAAAGCCTTCCTGCTGCTTGTAGGATTGATCGTGCTCTTCATCGAGAATAATCAGCCCCGGGTCTTTTAGTGGGGTAAAGATCGCCGAGCGTGTGCCGAGAATAATCTGTGCATCGCCAGATTTTGCCCGCGCCCAGGCTTCGAGTCTGGCCTTATCGGTAAGCCCGGAATGGAGGGTGACCAGCGGCACATTAAAGCGGTCGCGAAAGCGTTTTTCGGTCTGCGGGGTCAGGCTGATCTCGGGAATTAAAACCAGTGCCTGACGACCATAGCGAAGAATTTTTTCAATGGCTTGCAGATAAATCTCAGTCTTGCCGCTGCCAGTAACGCCATCCAGCAGCCAGCTATTAAAACCGTGGATCTCAATTGCATCCATGGCTTTTTGTTGCGACTGATGCAGTTGCAGTGGCTGTTCTCTAAGCAGGTTGTCCAGTGCTACAGGTTGCGGCTTTTGCAGCACCAGTTCTATCAGGTCTTTTGCTACAAGCTGTTTAAGGGCTGCGCGGCTGTGAGTTTCAAGCAATCGCTCCTCGCTGATCAGCGGCTGTTGAAGCAGTTCGTCCATCAGGGCTTTTTGCCGCGGCGAGCGTTTTAGGGAATCTGGCCCGAGACCTTTGCCGAGAGTTGTGGAGCGCCAGTTGGCGATCTGTATTTCGGGTAGCTCACTGCCGTTGCGCAGCAATACTGGCAGGGTGCTAAATAGTGCATCGCCAATCGGGTGCTGGTAGTAATTGGCGGCCCAGATAAACAGTTTAAATAGTGATTCTGGCAGCAGCGGTTGCTGATCGATTACAGCGCTAATCGGTTTGAGTTTTTCTACCGCGAAATCACTGCTTTCCGGGCAGTCGATAACCAGCCCGACCACTTCGCGTTTGCCGAACGGAACGGCCACACGGCAGCCTCTCTGAGGCGGCGTTGCCAGCAGATTTTCCGGTATCAGATAGTCAAAGGTGCGGCGCAGCGGCGAGGGCACTGCGACACGAATAATTGAAGGCTTTGAATCCGCCATAATAAAGTTGAGAATTCCTTTTGTAACTGGGTTTATTTCTGCTAGAATCCGCGCTCTTTAGAAATGGCCTGCCGTGCCATACGTGAGTTGGACTGTTTATAGGTGCTTATTATAGTTGCTTATATCTGGTTGCATTACTAACCAGAGAAACAGTTTACCAGCTTATAGATAAGGTGGCGGCATGCAACTTGGAGTATATGATGAAATCAGAGATTCACCCGGCTTATCAAGAATTAAAAGCAACTTGCAGTTGTGGCAATGTTATTACTGTGGGTTCAACACGCGCACAAGAACTTTACCTAGACGTATGTTCAGAGTGCCATCCGTTTTACACCGGCAAGCAGAAAGTTGCTGATACCGGTGGACGAATCGATCGCTTTAACAAGCGTTTTGGTTCTGCCAAGAAGTAAAGCTCTGGAAGACTGCTTTCAACAGCAAAATTCTGGAATACAAAAAATGCGCCGCAGGTTACTGGGGCGCATTTTTTTTAAGCTGCGGTTTTTAAAATATTTTTCCAGGGATCTTTTGTCGAGTGGATTGCCAGCGAGTACAATGGGCCACTGATTTTGAAAATCATATGACAAAAATAACAGGAAAAGGAGGCTCAGGTGCGCGCACTGTGGATGTTGGTTAAATTTTTACTGATGTTGGCAATTGTTATTGTCGGCGCCATGTTTGCCATGGAGAACAACCAGCTGGTCGATGTCGACTTTATTCTGTTGCAGAGTGCGACCATGAGTCTCGGTCTGTGGTTGATGATTTTTCTGGCGGTTGGCTGTCTGCTCGGGCTGTTGGCCAGCTCTGTACTTATTACCTATTACAAGCGGCAACTGGCCCGCGCGTTAAAAAAGGACTAATTGGCATATGGCCGCTTTCGATTCTAAAACCAATTCAAAAGTTATTGTCGCCCTCGATTACGATAACCAGAGTTCGGCAATGAACCTGGTTGAACAGCTCGATCCGGCACAGTGTCGTGTAAAGGTCGGCAAGGAGCTATTTACCGCTGCCGGGCCAGTATTGGTTAAAGCACTGGTCGATCGCGGCTTTGATGTATTTCTCGATCTGAAGTTTCACGATATTCCCAATACTGCCGCCAAGGCGGTCTGCGCCGCTGCAGATCTGGGGGTGTGGATGACCAATGTTCACGCATCCGGTGGCAGTCGTATGATGAGCGCCGCCAAGCAGGCCCTCGAACAGCAGGGTAGCTCTATGCTGTTAATCGGTGTCACTGTACTGACCAGTATGGATGAAGCGGATTTGCAGGAGATCGGTATTCAGAGCTGTCCCAGCGAGCAGGTATTGCACCTTGCCGAACTGGCGCAGAATTGTGGTCTCGACGGTGTGGTCTGTTCTGCCCGTGAAGCCAGTACCCTGAAAGCTGCGCTGGGTGCAGATTTTCAGTTGATCACCCCGGGTATCCGCCTGCCAGACAGTGCCGCTGATGATCAGCGACGCATAGTTTCACCTCAGGATGCTATCGCCCTGGGCAGTGATTACCTGGTGATTGGCCGTCCAATAACCCAGTCTGCGGATCCATTGCAGACATTGGTGCAGATTAACAATTCTCTGTAATTCCCGCTAGCCGGGCTTATTTCATATAAACAATTTTTAATCGAACAACGACCTCTTTTGGGGTCTTTTGTCGTACCCGTAAATAGATAAAAATTAGAATAAAAAAATATAGATTTAAGCTTCTTGTTTGGTGCAGAATTGCGCCAAATTGAAACGCGCCTGTTGTTTTATAGGAGAATCCCTTGGATCAGATTTTAGACCAGAAAAAAAACCAACCCTGGCAAGCCAAACAGTCCGCTGATCTCTATGGGATCGAGCGCTGGGGCAATGATTATTTTGGTCTTTCCGATGCCGGTCATGTAACGGCAAAAACCCTCAATACCGAAGTTGCCCTGCTGGATATCGTCAAGGGAATGGTTGATCGGGATCTGCAGATGCCGGTGCTGTTGCGTGTCGAAAATATTCTCGATGCACAGATTCAGCGGCTTAGTGAAACCTTCTCCAATGTTATAGACAAAGTTTCTTATACCCAGCCCTATCGCGGCGTATACCCGATCAAGGTCAATCAGCAGGCCCAGGTGGTTGAGGAGATTGCCGACTTTGGCAAGCGCTACCATCACGGACTTGAGGTGGGCAGTAAGCCGGAGATGATTATTGCACTGTCGACTCTCGAACCCGGCCGTTTGATTATCTGCAATGGTTACAAAGATGAGGAGTTTATCGATCTGGGATTGCAGGCGATAAAGCTTGGTTTCGAGTGCTTTTTTGTGATTGAAACACCCTCGGAATTGCCGATTATTATTGAGCGCAGTCGGGCGATAAATGTTCGCCCAATGATTGGTATTCGTATCAAGATGATCTCTCAGGTCAGTGGTCATTGGAACTCCACCAGTGGCGACCGAAGTATTTTTGGCCTCACCGCGACCCAGCTGATCGATGTGGTGGACAGCTTGCGTGAAGAGCAGATGCTCGATTGCCTAAAGCTGATGCACTGCCATCTCGGCTCACAGATTCCCAGTCTTGCGGATATTCGCAACGGCGTTATCGAAGCCAGTCGCTACTATGTGGATCTTGTCCGCGAGGGTGCTGCACTGACGCACATTGATTTTGGCGGCGGTCTGGCGGTGGATTACTCAGGTATCCAGAGTGAGGATAATCACAGCCGCAACTACAGCCTTGAAGAGTACTGTGAAACCCTTGTCGGCACCCTTAAGACCACTCTGGATAATGAAGCTATTGCCCACCCGGTGATTGTCACCGAGTCGGGAAGGGCAGTGGTAGCCTACGCCTCGGTGTTGCTGTTCAATATTCTCGATACCACTACCTTTGAATCCACTGGTGACAGTCGAGTCCAGGCTGACGAAAATCTATTATTAACCAAACTGCGCAGTGTCTCTGCGCAGCTGACAGCGGAAAACATTGAGCGGAGCTATGAGCAGGTTCATCAGTATCGCAATCAGGTTCGCGATGGTTTTAAAGCCGGCAAGGTGGATTTGCGCTGCCGTGCCAGTGCGGAAAATATTTTTCTCGATGCCCTGCACAGTATTGCCGATGTGCTGGATAAGATGGATGAAGTGCCACCCAGTATGGCCGGCTTAAAGCTTTCCCTGGCGGATATTTACTACGGTAACTTTAGCCTGTTTCAGTCACTGCCGGATATCTGGGCAATCGATCAGCTGTTTCCGATTATGCCAATCCACCGTCTCGATGAAGAGCCGACTCGACAGGCAGTGTTGGCGGATATTACCTGTGACTGCGATGGCAAGATCGATAATTTTGTCGGTCAGACAGAGCCGGAAAAAACCCTGCCCCTGCACCAGCTCAAAGTCGGTGAAGAGTACTATTTGGGCGTGTTTTTGGTGGGCGCCTACCAAGAGACTCTGGGTGATCTGCACAATTTGTTTGGCGATACCAATGTTGTCAGTGTGCGCCTTAACCGCGATGGCAGTTTTGATTTTGTTAAGGAGATGCTCGGCGACACTATCGCCGATGTACTCAGTTATGTGGAGTATGAGCCCAAGCAGGTCGAGCTGAGGTATCGCAATACTGCGGAGCGCGCGGTTCAGCAGGGACGAATTACGGCGGCTGAACGTCAACAGATGATCAAGGCTTTCAGAGCCAGTATGCAGGGTTATACCTATTATGAACGCGAGCATTAAGGGAGGCCGACATGGCTAAAATTATCATTATTGGCGCTGGTGGTGTGGGTCAGGTTGTGGCCCATAAGTGTGCCCAGCTGGTCGATGTATTTGACGAGATTGTCTTGGCCAGTCGCACTGAGAGCAAGTGTCAGAAAATTGCTGCGCAGATTCAGGAGAGCTACGGCCGCTCCATCGAAACTGCCGCTGTGGATGCAGACAATGTCCCGGAACTGGTGGCGCTGTTTAATCGGGTTAAACCGTTTATGGTGATCAATGTCGCCTTGCCCTATCAGGATCTGACCATTATGGATGCCTGCCTGGAAGCCGGTGTGCACTATATGGATACCGCCAATTACGAGCCGCTGGATACCGCAAAGTTTGAGTACAGTTGGCAGTGGGCCTATCAACAGCGCTTTCAAGAGGCCGGTTTAATGGCCTTACTGGGTTGCGGTTTTGATCCCGGCGCCACCAATGTGTTTACCGCCTATATCGCGAAACATTATTTCGATGAAATTCATACGCTGGATATTATTGATGTTAACGGCGGCGATCACGGCTATCCCTTTGCCACTAATTTTAATCCGGAGATCAATATTCGCGAAGTCACTGCCGAATGTCGGCACTGGGAGGAGGGTGAGTTTGTCACTACGCCGGCGATGTCCACCAGACAGTCTTTTACCTGCCCTGAAGGGGTTGGTCGCTTTGATATCTATCGTATGTATCACGAGGAGCTGGAATCCCTGACGCTGAATTTTCCAACTATTAAGAAAGCCCAGTTCTGGATGAGTTTTGGTGACAGCTATTTAAAGCATCTGGAAGTGCTGGGCAATGTGGGTATGACGGGTATTGAGCCGGTGGAATACGAAGGCCAGAAAATTGTCCCTATTCAGTTTCTCAAGACACTGCTGCCAGACCCCTCGACTCTGGGGCCGAGAACCACGGGCAAAACCTGTATTGGCTGTGTGGTTAGCGGTGTCGCTGATGGCCGCGAAAAAACTGTCTATCTGTACAATATTAAAGATCACCAGGACTGCTATCGCGAAGTTCAGTCTCAGGCGATCTCCTATACAACCGGCGTGCCGGCGATGATCAGTGCCAAATTAATGCTTGAAGGTCAGTGGATGAAGCCGGGGGTGTGGAATATTGAGCAGATGGACCCGGATGCCTTTATGGCTGATATGAATAAGCACGGGCTTTCATGGAAGGTTATTGAAGAGCCTGATTTCAATTTGCTTTGATTGAACTGGAAACCAAGCGCCGATGATCAAGTGTAAAACTTTTCAAACCTTTGACCCCTCGCGGGTGCCATCGCCCTGTTTTGTGGTCGACGAAGTGGCGGTGGAAAACAATCTGCGTATTTTGCAACGAGTGGAGCAGGAGTCTGGTGCCAAAGTGCTGTTGGCATTAAAGGCATTCTCGATGTTTAGTCTGGCGTCGCTGTTTGATCGCTATCTCAGCGGCACCTGTGCCAGTGGTCTGCATGAAGCGCGATTGGGTCATGCAGAGTTCGATGGTGAGGTGCATACCTTTTGTGCTGCTTATAAAGAAGCTGAGCTGAAGGAGATTGTGCAGATTTCCGACCATCTGGTGTTTAATTCACTGGGTCAGTGGCAGCGTTTTCAGCCGCTAATTGAGGAGGCCAGACTTCAGCGTCCAGAGTTGAAATTTGGTCTGCGGATCAACCCCATGCACTCCGAGGGAACCACGCCGATCTACGATCCCTGCGCACCGGGGTCACGTCTGGGTATTCCTAAAAGCGAATTTGCCGATCAGGATTTGCAGGCTATCAGCGGGCTGCATTTTCATACCCTCTGCGAGCAAGATTTTGCCCCCTTAGACCGCACTCTGACGGTTGTGGAAGAGCAGTTTGGCGACCTGTTGCACAAGATGGAATGGGTTAATTTTGGTGGTGGACACCATATTACTCGCGCTGACTATCCGGTCGATGCGTTGATCAAGCGGATAGTCGAGTTTCAGAAAAAATACGCCGTACAGGTTTATCTGGAGCCGGGTGAGGCCGCGGTATTACAGAGTGGCGTGTTGGTCGCCGAGGTTTTAGATCTCACTTATAACGAGATGGATCTGGCGATTCTCGATACATCGGCGACCTGCCATATGCCAGATACGCTGGAAATGCCCTACCGTGCAGATATTTTTGGCGCTGGAGAAAAGGATCAGAAGGCGTTTAACTACCGGCTCGGTGGTCAAACCTGCCTGGCTGGTGATGTGATGGGTGACTATAGCTTTGATCGGCCATTGCAGATCGGTCAGCGCTTAATGTTTGACGATATGGCCCATTACACTATGGTCAAAACCATGACTTTTAATGGTGTTGGACTACCAGCTATCGCCAGTTGGAACTCGCAGACTGAGGAGCTAAGAGTGGTTAAAGAATTTGGCTACAATGATTTTAAACAGCGTTTATCCTAAGCCAGTTTTACTGAAAAAATGATCTAAGAGAGGTTTACAGATGTCTGAGTTTGATCAATTAGCGGCGCCGGGCTACCCGATATTTTTAGGTTCCGAATTCAAGCACCCAGTGCCCGAGCAGGCTTTTTTCCATATTCTGCCTATGCCCCTCGAGGAGTCGGTCTCCTACGGTGGTGGCACTGCCGACGGCCCAGCTTCTATTCTCGAGGCATCCTGGCAGTTGGAGACCTGGGATGGCAAAAGTAATCCCAGTGAAAAAGGTATTTACACCCATCCGCCAGTGGATGTCAGCGGCACCCCGGAACAGGCTGTTGAGAGAATTGCCGCGGCTACTTCAGCGCTGGTTAAAGCGGGTGGATTCCCTGTTGGTCTGGGTGGTGAACACACGGTTACCTACGGGATTATCAAAGGCCTTATGGATGCCGGTATTGAGGATTTTGGTGTGGTGCAAATTGATGCCCATGCGGATCTGCGCGAGGCCTATGAGGGCAATCCCTACAGTCATGCCTCGGTGATGAAGCGTATTGTCGATCTGGATATCCCGCTGTTTCAACTCGGTGTGCGTGCGTTCTGTAAAGAAGAAATGGAGACGCGCAAACTGTATGGCGTAGAGCATCTCGATGCGGATATTCTGGTGCCGAAAAATGTTCAGTCAATCGATCTGCCCGATGATTTTCCCGACAATATATTTTTCACCTTGGATATCGACGGTATGGATCCATCGATCTTTCCCTCGACAGGTACCCCAGTGCCCGGTGGTCTGGGCTGGTACCAAACCCTCTCGCTATTTAAATCGGTGGTTGCGCAGCGCAATATTATTGGTATGGATATTACTGAGTTTGCGCCGATCGCCGGCTTTCACAGCTATCAGTTCTCAGCAGCTCAGCTGGTCTATAAGATGATGGGTATTGTTGAGCGGGAAACCCTAAGATAAAAAAAAGCCTGTTCTTGATCCTTGGATCTCTAAAACAGGCTTTCTAAGGGCTTTTATCTATCTGATGGGCCTTTAGTTAAATTCATCACCCCAGACCACTTGGTCTGAATTTTCCCCATAGACTCTGACATAATCGATCTCCATAGCACTCTGTGTAAAGCCTGATGAGATGCTGTCCTGAATCGCAACATTTAATAATAGATACTGCTCTGCATCATAGGGCCAGGTGTCTGCATTTTTAACCGGTGGGGCGTATCGGTAATGCTCATTACCATTGACGCTAAAGATTATGCGTTCACTATTCCAATCCATCTCGTAGACATGAAACTGTGTTGAGGCGGTACTAATATACTGTCCGCCATGGTTGATGGTGCCGCCATGGCTGGAGGGGGTGTGCATGGCACTCTGCACATAGTTCGGATTATTACCCCAGTGCTCCATAATATCTATTTCGCCACAGGCGGGCCAACCTGTAGTGCCATAGCCCTGGGTTTCCCAGAAACCGCCACGTTCGGTAATATTTTTACCCAGTGTCCAGATTGCAGGCCAGGTGCCAGCACCTTCAGGTAGTTTTGCCCGAACCTCAACGCGTCCATATTTAAAGGCATATTTGGAATTGAGTCGAGCGGAGGTGTACTCCTTGATATGTCCCTGGTCTTCGAAGCTCTCTTTAATGGCAACAATTTTTAAGCTGCCATTGCTGACATGGGAATTCTCAGTACGGTTGGTGTAGTGCTGCTGTTCGTTATTAAACCAGCCCCAGCCATTGGGTATTACAGTCTGGTGGTGCCACTTGGCTGAGTTGATCGCTTTTACGGTAGCATCGCCGCCTGTCGTGCTGTTTCCGCCGTCGGATGTGCTGCTTCCATCGCTCGTATCTACTTCACCAATATCATCGGTTACGATGATATTTTTAACAATTACTGGGGAGTCGCGATCGGCCACATATAGCAGGAACGATGAGTAAGTATTCATCGAATTCTGGGGTGGAACGATGACGGTATATTCTAGCTCAGCTTCATCGGTGATTACGATTGAATCCGTATTGTAGGAGGGATCTACATCTGGGTGAGGTAAGCGCTCAAACCTGAAGTACACACTGGTATCACTGCCGCCAGCTGGAAGGGCGGCGGTAAAAGTCACCATGCCACCGTTGGCAAAGGAAAAGGGATAGACATCAGCATTCATATTTGCAAAGCCGGCCCAATTTTCTGCATCTGATGGAAAGCTGTAGGTAGAAGTATCTTCATCAAATACTCCGCCACCAAAGCCTTCGATCATACTGATGGTGCCAGGGCCGGTGTTGCTGCCGTTAGTTGCGTTGCTGTTAGTATCCTCATCGGATTCAGGGACGATAACTGTTCGAGTTACAGTGGCAGAGTTGCCCGCATTGTCGGACGTGGCGTAAGTAAGTCTGTAGGTTCCTGGGGCAGCACCCACAGTTCCTGTTGTTGTGTAATTTAATATCCCATCAATGTCGTCTATTGCAGTAGCGCCAGACTCTACATAGGATTGTCCGACCTCAAGAGTGACGGTTGATAAGCCTTTAAGAGTGATAGTAGGATTGTTGGTATCACTCGAACCTGATCCTTGCGGAGATGAGCCGCCACCGCCACCGCAGGCGGTTAGAGTTATGGTTAAAACCGCCAGTAGCATTGTCTTTGCTTTTATAAAAGCCAAAATATTTCCCCTATGATTATTTACCTGTTGGGTAAATTTTTTTATTAGTTTCTCCAAGCTTAGACCCTGGAAAACTACAATTTTTTAGAGCTGGGAGGTTACACAGCTTTACTTAGAGAATGCATCTCTAATACGCTGATTGTTATATTTTGTGCGACAAAAGGCGCTTTTGATTATAGTTTTAAACTTTATGTTCAGTCTAAAAATCAGGTTTAAAGTGCTTTGCTTTGTCTTTTCGACTTTTATGTCAGCTGGATTAATAGTTTAGTTGCCGATTTGCGTTGATAATTTTTTTCATTCGATAGCTTGTGCTTGTCGATATCTGCCGAACCCTCAGTTGATTTGCTACAATGCCTCGGCTAAATATCAGTCTAATAGATTTTGCTAACGCGGTAATATTTTCAAGGTAATTTATGTCCGATCAATATGTCTCCTGTGCCCTCTATAAGTTTGTCACCCTGCCCGATTATGCCGCTCTGCGTGAGCCCCTATTAGACGCTATGTCGAAAAACAATGTGTTTGGCACACTGCTGTTGGCGCGGGAGGGTATTAATGGAACTGTTTCAAGCACCAGGGAGGGGATTGATAGCCTGTTGACCTGGTTGGCTCAGCAGCCCGGTCTGGAGAATATAGATACCAAAGAGTCCTACCACAGTGAAATTCCTTTTTACCGCACCAAGGTCAAGCTTAAAAAGGAAATTGTCACCATGGGTGTTGAGGGTATAGATCCGAAACAGGTGGTCGGCACCTATGTTAAGCCGGAGGACTGGAATGCGCTAATCTCCGATCCGGATGTTGTGCTAGTGGATACCCGCAATGACTACGAGGTGGAAATTGGCACCTTTGAAAATGCCGTGGATCCCAAGACTAAAACCTTTCGTGAGTTTCCCGCATGGGCAAAAGATAATCTCGACCCTGAAAAACACAAAAAGGTTGCGATGTTTTGCACTGGCGGCATCCGCTGTGAAAAGTCCACTGCCTATATGAAAGAGCAGGGCTTTGATGAGGTCTATCATCTCGAGGGCGGTATTCTTAAATATTTGGAAGAAGTCCCCAAAGAGCAGACTCTGTGGTCTGGAGAGTGCTTTGTTTTTGATAATCGGGTTGCCGTCGATCACGATCTGAAAAGAGGCTCCTACGATCAGTGTCACGCCTGTCGTATGCCGATTACTGAGCAGGAGAAAGATCATCTGCACTACCAAGAAGGGCTCTCTTGCCATCACTGCTACGGCACTGTGGATGAAGAGCAGAAGCAGCGCTTTGCCGAGCGTCAAAAGCAGGTCAAACTCGCCAAGCAGCGCGGTGAAGAGCATATTGGCAATGCCGCTCAGGAGGCCACTGAGCGCCGTAGGGCGGAGAAAAAGGCCGAGAAGGAAGCGAGCAGAAACCAATCCCAAGCACCTGAGATGTAGCTGCTAAATCCCCGTTCTGTGATTCACCTCAGCTCACAAGTACTCGCTGAATAGCATCATTCCACCCAGATACTTTTTGATTGCGCTGATGCTCTGGCATCTGCGGGTCAAAATGCCGGTCCAGGCGCCAGCTATCGGCAAATCCCTGTTGATCTGGCCATACCCCGGCTCTTGATCCCGCCAGCCAGGCGGCACCCAGTGCGGTGGTTTCGGCAACCACTGGACGATCAATCGGCGCCTGCAAAATATCCGCAAGCCGCTGCATAGTCCAATCACTGGCCACCATACCGCCATCCACTCGCAGCACAGTTTCAGCTTCTTGCTGCCAGTCTCTGTGCATAGCATTGAGCAGATCCAGAGTTTGATAACAGACCGATTCCAGCGCCGCGCGGGAAATTTCTGCGGGGCCGGTGCCGCGGGTTAAACCGATTAGTGCGCCGCGCGCCTGGGGATCCCACCAGGGTGCACCCAGACCGGTAAAGGCTGGAATCATATAGACCTGCTGATTCTCATCTGCCTGGGCGGCCAGTTCACCGGATTGTTTGGCGGAGTCGATAATGCCGAGACCGTCACGCAGCCATTGAACCGCCGCGCCGGCGATAAAGATTGATCCCTCGAGGGCGTAGGTGACCTTGCCATCCAGTTGATAGGCGATGGTGGTGAGCAATCTATTGCTCGAGGTGACAGCGGTTTCCCCGGTATTTAATAGCGCAAAACAACCGGTGCCATAGGTGGATTTAAGCATGCCTTTTTCAAAGCAGGCCTGTCCCAATGTTGCTGCATGCTGATCGCCAGCCATCCCCATAATTGCGACTGGCTCGCCAAATAAGTCGGTGCTGCCAAAGTCCGCTGCACAGTCTTTGACTTCGGGTAACAGTGCTTGGGGAATATTGAAAAGCGCTAATAGCTCGCTGTCCCATTCGCCGCTGTGGATATTGTAGAGCATGGTGCGCGAGGCGTTGGTGGCGTCGGTGGCATGAGATTTGCCGCCGGTCAGGTTCCACAGCAGCCAGCTGTCCATGGTGCCAAAAGCCAGCTCGCCGCGCTCAGCTCGCGCCCGAGCACCGCTGACATTGTCTAGTAGCCAGGCAATTTTTGTCGCAGAAAAGTAGGGATCCAGAAGCAGACCGGTCTTACTGCTGACCATAGGCTCCAGGCCTTCAGCTTTAAGTTTGTCGCAGAGATCTGCGGTGCGTCGGTCTTGCCAGACAATGGCATTGTGGATCGGCTCGCCGCTCTGGCGATCCCAGATCACAGCGGTTTCCCGCTGATTGGTGATACCGATACTGGCAATCTGTCGAGCGTTGACGTCGGCATTGGCAATTGCCTGTCGAGCGGTATCGAGACTGGTCTGCCAGATATCCATGGCATTGTGTTCAACCCAGCCGGAGTTGGGGAAGTGCTGCTCAAATTCACATTGCGCCTGTTCGACAATGGCATAGTTGCTGTCAAAGAGAATAGCTCGCGATGAGGTGGTGCCCTGATCCATTGCCAGCACAAGTTTTTCTTTAGGGTTACTGATCATGGCTTCCCTCATTTTTTTGCTTATTGTTGCTTATCTAAAAGCAACGCTATTTTGTCGGTGGCAATAGAACAACTTCAGTGCCGCTGTAAATATCGTGCAGACAGACTTTGGCTGGTGGTATCAGGCACCAGAGATAGCCGATACCCAGTGCTCCCAGAGACGCTGTTGCCAGAACACTGCGCTTGATGCACTGGTCAGGGGTGGCCAGAGAGCCGTCCCTTTGCTGTAGTTTTAGACGCCAGGATTTCATACCCAGGGTCTGGCCCTGTTTGCGCCAACATATAAAGTAGTAGCTGCCGAGTGCCAGCAGCCAGCCGATAAAGCTCAGCCACTGCAGAATAGGGCCGGGCTGAACGTCTTCCAGGCCCTGGGTGCCGTTGAATATTACTTTTATAAGCACTAGCAAAAGCCCGTAGGCGAGAGTGATGGCAAACAGTAAAAAGGCGTCGTAGATCAGTGCGGCAAGTCTTCTCAGCAGATTGGCAGTGGGGAGTAATTTAGCGTCGGTCATAAATTAGGGCTTATTTTCAATAGGAATCATCTTCGAATTCTGCCGAAAGCCAGTACAATGCGCAATCAATAGAAACCCCATCGGGAGAATTTAGTGGATTGGATTTACGGCATACATGCTGTTCAAACCATGCTTAAGTCAGCGCCTCAGCGAGTTGTGGAGTTACATGTGCAGCGCGGGCGGCAAGATGAGCGGCTGCAAAAGATTCACAAACTTGCAGAGCAGCACGGCGTCACATTGCAGTGGGCTACGGTTAAAAATCTCGATGATAAGGTTGAGGGTCGTCACCAGGGGGTTATTGCGCTCTGCGAGTCGGGCCAGACCTATGATGAGAAGTATCTCTTACAGCTGGCAGAGGAAAAGGCTGGCGAGGGGCTGTTTTTGGTTCTCGATGGTGTTACCGATCCCCATAATCTAGGTGCCTGCCTGCGCTCTGCAGATGGTGCCGGTGTGCACGCGGTCATAGTGCCCAAGGATAACTCCGTGGGGCTGACCCCTGTGGTTCAGAAAGTTGCCTGCGGCGCTGCCGAGAGCGTTCCCCTGGTGATGGTGACAAACCTGACCCGAACACTGGATAAGCTTCAGCAACAGGGTGCCTGGGTAGTTGGCGCTGCAGGTGAGGCGGAGCAGTTTATATACGATATAGATCTGACTGGGCCGATGGTTCTGGTTATGGGCGCCGAGGGCAAAGGCATTCGGCAGTTGACCCGCAAGCAGTGTGATTACCTGGCCAAGTTGCCGATGGCTGGAGAGGTCAGCAGTTTAAATGTGTCGGTGGCTACTGGTGTCTGTCTATTCGAGATTGTCCGGCAGCGGCGCGCTTGATGTCGATCAATTAGCAGTGATCCTGTGGTGAGTTTTTTACTCTCTGTTAATTTCAGGCTGTTTTTCAACTATGCTAATCTGGGCTGTAGTAATTTCAACTGAGTGAAATAGCCTGGAATGTTAGGATAGATTCTACTGGGAGAGGGACGGCAATGGATGTGGGAAAAGCAAATATATATTCAATACCCAACTTGTTGAGTATGGCGAGATTGGCGCTGGTTCCAGTTCTGATTTCCCTTGCACTGGCTGCTAAAGCGCAGGCCTTTCTGATGGTGCTCGCGGTCTCGCTACTCAGTGATGCATTTGATGGCTATATTGCACGAAAATTAAACCAAGTCACCGAGTTTGGTGCCAAGCTTGATAGTTGGGGCGATGTAATGACCTATGGCGCCATGATCCTTGGCCTGTACTGGATATGGCCCATGGTGTTTGCGGAGCAGCTGTGGTTTTTAGTGGCGGCAACCCTCTCTTTTGTTGTCCCGGTAGGCCATGCTTTTATCAAGTTTGGCGAGTATCCCACTTATCACACTCTTGGTGCCAAGACTGCCGCAGTGCTTATGGCGCCGGCGTTCTACTCCCTGACTCTGCTGGGTTGGGATCTTTTCTTTCAGGCGGTGATTATTTTTCATGTTGTGGTGGCATTTGAGGAGATGGCGATCACTTCAGTCCTCGGCCGTCCGCGCAGCAATGTGATTTCAATTTTAACGATTGGCCGCTACTCCGACGTGTTGCCCAGCGCAGCAACTAAAGAGCCTCTTGAGCGCAGTGAAAAAACCGATTAAATCGCACTGAAAATGTCGGTTGCAACGTGCAGGTCAACTCACTACAATAGCGCGCCTTACAGCGTCCGGGCATAAGCTCGGGCACTCCTTGCTTTACTACAGCGGCCAAATGCCGTCAGTGGGAAGCTTATAATCCACGAGGAGATACAATGCGTCACTATGAAATCGTATTTCTAGTCCATCCGGACCAGAGCGAACAAGTTACCGGTATGATCGAGCGTTACACTGCTTCAATCGAAGCGGGCGAAGGCAAGATCCACCGTCTAGAAGACTGGGGTCGCCGTCAACTGGCTTACCCAATCAACAAAATTCACAAAGCTCACTACATTCTGATGAACGTCGAATGTGGTCAGGAAGTCCTCGACGAGCTCAACTCTACTTTCCGTTACAACGACGCGGTTCTCCGCAGCCTGGTTGTTCGTCGTGATGAAGCTATCACCGCTGAATCTCCGATTATGAAAGCCGAGAATGCTGACAAAGCTGATAAAGAAGCCCGTGAGCGTCGCGCTGCTGCCAAGCAGAAAGCTGATGAAGCTAAGGCTGCTGAAGATGCTGCAGCCAAGGCTAAAGCGGAAGCAGAAGCCCCTGTAGCGGAAGAACCAGCGGCAGAAGAAGCTGTTGCAGAAGAGCAGCCTGAAGCGAAAGAGGGAGAAGAATAATGGCTAAGTTTGTACGTCGTCGTAAGTTTTGTCGTTTCAGTGCCGAAGGTGCTCCTGAAATTGATTATAAAGATTTGGATACGCTGAAAGGCTATGTTTCTGAGAGCGGCAAGATTGTTCCAAGCCGTATTACCGGAACCAAAGCGCGCTATCAGCGTGAACTGTCAGAAGCTATTAAGCGCGCTCGCTATATTGCGTTGCTGCCATACACTGACAGCCATAAGTAATTAGAGGTAAAAACTTTGCGAGCCCTTGCTGAATTAATAATGCGTGGGCGTGCTCAGGCATGTGGTGTAGCTCTATTGGGTTGGTTGCTGCCATTGGTTAGTCCGGCAACAATTGGTCTGGTGTCACTGCGCAAAGATAGTTCG
>Ga0213861_10001480_pt1 | contig 20688 bp, 20 predicted proteins | sample PICome_4_FD_160110 | JGI IMG/M metagenome (GOLD analysis project Ga0213861, IMG submission 160110) | Coastal seawater microbial communities near Pivers Island, North Carolina, United States - PICO131 | ecosystem: Environmental > Aquatic > Marine > Coastal | place: USA: North Carolina... | reverse complement strand
GCTCCAGAGGAAGTGCTAGCACTTAATCCATATCATACTTTGCCTATTTTAGCCGATAGAGATCTTGGTTTATATGATGCAGGAGTCATGCTTGAGTATCTTGATGAACGCTTCCCTCATCCTCCTCTTCTTCCAGTATATCCAGTCTCAAGAGCGAACAGTAGGACGCTTATGCTAAGAATAGACAAGGAATGGTGCCCATTAGTTGATACTTTGATTGCTAAGGAGCTATCAGAGAAGGAACTTTTAATTGTAAGAGAAGAACTGCTCAATGAAATAAGCACCGTTGCGCCTACTTTCAAAGAATTTGATTTTTTTATGAGCGAGGATTTTTCATTAATTGATTGTTATCTTGCTCCAATTTTATGGAGACTTCCTTCTCTTGGGATAAATCTTCCGCTGAATAGACATCTAAAACCTTTATTGGATTATCAAGCAAAGATATTTGCTAGACCTAGTTTTCAGGACAGCCTTTCTCTAATAGAAAGAGACCTAAGAGACTAAGATAAAAATAAATTTGTACTAATTTTTTTTAAAGGAATCTCTCTTTTGGTACATGCATTAGATCTGTAAATCATCCTTCCTGTGGTGCCATTTACCCTTGCAGATTGAACGCCGGCTTGATTGAGTATTTGTAATAACAACCATTCATTCAATGCTCCAAGCTCTAAATACCTCTCAAGTGATAGCAACTCATTTTCTTGAATTTTTGATATTGTGCGAACGGATATGGGAGCCCAGGAATCTTCATAATCTAGTAACTGCAAAGGGGTGTTTATTGCCTCCAAAGAAGAAATAAAATTTAAATATTCAAACTTATCGCTTCCATGGTATCTGAGAGCTGGAATCATTGATTTGTACTCTTGAGGATTTAGCAGAATGATAATTTGTTTGAAATCATATCTAGGTCGAGGGGTAAAATTTAAATTTTGATTTGGGTTTAGGCTAGAAATTTTTTTAAATCTTTTGTCGCTTGAATTAATCCCCAAAATCTCAGCAGAGAACTCTTGAAAATCGCTTGAGTCATATTTAGCTTTCATAAAGTTTCTATTATCTGATTCAAAGTCTTGAATCAGGGATTCATATTCTTGTGAATAAATAATTAGTACTGAGTCATTATCTTTATTTATTTTGTTTTTTAATGATGAAATAGCATCCTCATAAAGGCTTGAGCAGAACCCATCAATCCGTTGCGACAATAAATTTTCTGGGAGCGAAACTTGCTTACCCTCAGTCCAAAAAATATTTAAAGGAAGATTTAGCATGTAAGCTAATTCTATTAATTCTTTAGAGTATTTCTGGTTGAGATTAAGAGTCAGAGTATATTCTTTCTTAGATAAAATTTTTTGATAATTTCTTTTTAATGCCTTTATATTTTTTAATTGATCTTGGTCTAACTTTTGACTATCAATGACTTTCTGTATTTTTTCTAAGTCATCAACAAAGTAACTTTGATAGTCATAAATATCTTCAAATTTTTTTTGACCATTCTCTTTAAGAACTCCATTTGAATTTGGGATTGAAATCTTAGATGTTGTTGAGCAAGATGCTAAGATAATTAATGTTAAAAAATACTGTAAATATATACTCTTTCTAAAAATCATTTACTTAAATTCATGCTATATATAATTTGTACTCCCATTGGTAATTTAAATGATTTTTCATTGAGGTCAATTAATACTTTAAAGCAAGTAGATAATATTTTTGCAGAAGATACCAGGGTTGCGGCAAAACTTTTGCAGCATTTTGATATTCAAAAAAAAACCAAACCATTTCATGAGCATAACGAGAATGAGGCAAGTGAAGAAATCACAGAATTACTTAAAAGCGGGAAGACTATTGCCTTGTTATCTGATGCAGGGGCACCATTGATATCTGATCCAGGCTATCCATTAATTCAAAACTGTATAAAAGAGGATCTTTCTTTTACAGTTCTTCCAGGTGCTTCTGCTCTTATAAATGCCCTAATTCTCTCAGGTTTACCTTCAGATCAATTTTCTTTTTTTGGGTTTTTACCAAAGCAGCATGAGGCGAAAAGAAAAATTGCAATAAAGCTACAAAATTCTAATTCGACTAATATTTTTTTTGAATCTGCCAGGAGGATAGTCAAAACTATGTCAATTTTTTCTGAGGTCCTTAACCCAGATACTCGGGTAGCAATTTGTCGAGAGATGACCAAAGAATATGAATCAATCTATAGAGGAACCATAAAAGAAATGACGGCCCGTATTAAGAGCGATGAGATTCCATTGCTGGGAGAGTTTGTTATTGTTATTTACTCCGGTTTATCTCTTGGTGAAGGACTTGATTTAGATGAAAATTTTTGTCTACCATTTCTAGATTACTTGTCTCCAACAGAGGCCTCAAAACTAATCGCTAAAATTACTTCTTTCTCAAAGCAAGAAGTATATAAATTTCTTTTAAGGATTTCTAAATAGCACTAAAAGGTATTAAAATGCATTTGAGTTGATCGGATGACCGCTAGCAATTTGTTAGAGGAAAGTCCGGACTTCATAGAGTAGAGTGCCAGGTAATTCCTGGGGGGCGTGAGTCCACGGCAAGTGCAACAGAAATTATACCGCCAAGAAATTGGTAAGGGTGAAATGGCAGGGTAAGAGCCTACCGCGTATTTGGTAACAAATACGGCAATGTAAACCCCACTTTGAAGCAAAACCAAATAGGAATCCGATTAGGTTACTCGCCTAGGATTCGGGTAGGTTGCTTGAGCAATATGGTGACATACTGCCTAGATAGATGGTCATTTAATACAGAATCCGGCTTATAGATCAACTCATCTAATTTTTTTAAAAAAAAGTGTGTAAAAGTGTGTTAAATGTAGTATAAAGTGTGTAGATATTAATTTTTTACATACATTATGTTCGGTTTTACAACAATTTCGATAGATGCAAAGGGAAGGTTAGCTATCCCTGCAAAATACCGAGATCAACTTCTTTCTCAAAATGAAGAAAGTATTGTTGTTACAAGAGACCCCCAATATCCATCATTAAAAATTTATCCAGGCTCAATTTGGAATATCATATCTAACGAGCTTCAGTCATTGCAAGGCCTTGATCCTATTGTAAGAAACTTACAATGGACAATTCTAGGAAATGCTAGCGTGAGCTCATTTGATCCCAAAGGGAGAATGTTAATCCTCTTACCTTCCGAGCTTCGTGAATATGCAGAAATTCAAACAGCAGAAAAAGTATCTTTAATAGGGATGGGGAATAAATTTGAAGTCTGGAATGACAAAAACTGGGAAATGAGGCAAACAGGCGGTGCTCTATCTACTGAAATTTTAGAAGTTGTATTGCCAGAACGGCTAAAAACAATATCTTTTTAAAGGGGTAAGAAAATGAATTGGGAAATAATTGAAGAAAACGCAGGACTAGCCAAGATCAAAGTTATTGGTGTGGGTGGTGCGGGTGGAAATGCAGTTATTCATATGATTAATCATGAAATTCAGGGAGCCGAATTTATTTGTGCAAATACTGACTCTCAAGCATTAGATAGGGCAAAGGGCTCAACTATTTTAAAGCTTGGTGATAATGTCACTAGAGGCTTGGGAGCTGGAGCAGATCCCCAGGTAGGAAAGGCAGCAGCAGAAAGAGATAGAGCTGCAATCGAGGAGCTATTATCCGGAGCGGATATGATCTTTATAACTGCAGGAATGGGAGGTGGTACAGGAACTGGTGCTGCTCCAGTCATTGCTGAAATTGCCAAGGAACTCGGAGCATTGACAGTAGCAGTAGTAACTAAACCATTTAATTTTGAAGGGCATAAAAGGAAAGCTGCAGCGGAGCAAGGAATAGCAGAGCTAGTTGAGGAAGTTGATAGCTTGATCACTATACCCAATCAAAAATTAATGGATATATTAGGCAGAAAGACATCTATGGAAGAAGCCTTCGCTAAGGCAGATGATATCTTAAAAGGAGCGGTTCAAGGTATTTCTGACATTATCATGAAGCCGGGATATATTAATGTTGACTTTGCTGATGTAAAAACAGTTATGTCAGAAAAAGGTATTGCGATGATGGGCACAGGTCAATCAAGTGCTGATGAGAGAGGAATTGATGCAGCCAATCAAGCTGTAAGTTCAGAGTTACTAGAAGATATCGAACTAAAAGATGCTAGAGGGATTTTGGTAAATATCACCGCAAAATCCCCCACAATGGCTGATTTTGATGAGGTTGATTCAGTAATCAGAGACTTTACTGCTGATGATGCAACGATTATTTATGGAACCGTAATGGAAGATTCAATGGATGAAGAAGAACTTTTAGTCACAGTTGTGGCAACAGGTGTCAATCAAAAAACAGCAACTTTAGCGGTTGATAACTCAAGAAGAGCTACAGTGCAACTTAATCCAGTTGGATTAGATACTCCCCCAATAGATCAATCAGTCAAGTCAGGTGGCACATCGTCTGCAGAGGATATAGATTTCCTTGATGTGCCAACCTTCATGAGAAAGCAAGTAGACTAAATCTATGCTTCATGTTCCAGTTCTGCTGGAAGAATCATTAGATTTCTTGCTCCATGATTTATCTGGAACATACTTAGATCTCACCTTCGGAAGAGGAAGCCACTCTCAGGAACTTTTAAACAGAATATCTCCCCAAGGAAGACTTTATGCTGTTGATAGAGATCTAGAAGCAGTTTCATTTGGAAAAGAAAATATAACAGACTCACGTTTTAGCATTTATCACTCAAATTATTCTGAAATTGATTCATTGTTTCCTCGACAGAAATTTGATGGGATATTATTGGATCTCGGAACTTGCTCAACTCATTTAGATAATCCAAAAAGAGGTTTTAGCTTTCAAAGCGATGGTCCTTTGGATATGAGAATGGATACATCTGCCGGTTTTAGCGCAGCTGAGTGGCTAAATAGCGCGACTGAAAAAGAGATCAGCGATATCTTATATCAATATAGCGATGAGAGAGCATCCAGAAAAATTGCCAGAGCGATAGTGGAGTTTAGAGTAACGAAACCTATTCAAACTACAATTGAGCTGACAAGAGTAATCGAAACCGTGCTCAAAAGAACTGGTAAAACTCACCCTGCTACAAAGTCATTTCAAGCAATAAGAATCCATGTAAATCAAGAGCTTCATCATTTAAGAATAGCGCTTTCGAAGCTCCATAATATTCTTGAAGAGGGTGGGGTTGTTGTAATTATTTCATTTCATTCTCTGGAGGATAGAATTGTAAAAAATTTTTTTAAACCTGAAATTGAACAACTGCCAAAAGATATTCCAATTAATACTTCAGTAAAAGAAACTTATCGATGTATCAAAAAGAAAATAAAACCATCTACTCATGAGATCAAAATGAATCCTCGTTCAAGAAGCGCAGTAATGAGGGTATTTTCAAAGCTATGAAAAAAGATATTTTTGTTTATATTTTATTTATCAATATTTTTATTTTATTTTGCCTGTGTCTGGAGACTATAAAAATTAGATGGCAATTTAGTCAAGAACATGAAAATAATGCTTATCTTCAAGTCGCAAACAATAAATTGACTGAAATAAATTTCAATTTAAAAACGGAATACCATCATCTTAGTTCTCCAGCTAAAGTTGAACGCCATGCCAAGGAAATTTTACATATGGTGGAGATTACGAAAGCAATTAATATAACTTATGAAAAATAACTTTGGTTATAGTTGGCGGGCATATCTAATATATATCTTTTTATTTCTGAGTTTACTAATCTTAGTTTTTAGAATAGTTAGTCTTCAATACATAGAAGGAGACTTCTTAAAATCTAAAGGTGAAAGCATGCTCGAGACCTCTAGGTCAATACCTGCTAGCCGAGGGAGCATACTCGATAGAAATGATTTTCCTCTTGCTGTATCAATCAATCAATATGATTTATATGCTTTAAAGAATTTTTCAGAAGATGATTTTAAGCAATTAAAATATTTTCTTATTTTAAAAAAAGATTTTCATACGATTAAACAAATTAATAAAAAAACTTTAATATTTTCTAACTTAAATTTTGCTCAATATGAGAGCATTACAAATCTGAAGCTATCTGGTATCGAGATTGAATCATTTCAAAAACGATATTATCCATTAGGGGAACAAATATCTACTTTAGTTGGATTTTCTGGCAAAGATGGATTTGGCTTAGAGGGACTTGAAAATATTTTAGATTCTGAATTGTCCGGTGTGGCTGGGCAAGAAATTATTTACAAAAATGCAAGCAGGAGACCTAAAGTAACCAAAGAAGTCATTCAGGGTTTTGATAAAAAGTTGACTATTGATAGCAGGGTTCAATTTTATGCATATAAACACCTTTCAAGTTTTGTTAAGGCGAATAATGCAAAGGGTGGTAGCGCTATAGTTTTAGACAATATTACTGGAGAAATTCTTGCTATAGCCAGCTATCCCTCATATAACCCTAATAGCGCTCAGAGACAGATTCAAAGGAACAGGGCTCTGGTTGATGCATTTGAACCGGGCTCAATAATAAAACCGCTAGCATTAGCCAAGGGCATTGACATGGGTATACTCTCTACCAATCAGATAGTTGATACCAGTCCAGGATTTATAAATTTAAGTGGCAGAACTGTATCAGATCCAAAAAATTACAAAATGCTAACTGTTAGTGAGATTATTGCAAAATCGAGCCAGGTTGGAGCTTCCAAGTTAGCTTTGCAAGTTGGAATAGATGGGCTTATTTCAGGATACAAAGGGTTTGGCCTTTCAAAACCGCCAAATATATTTTTTCCTGGAGTCGCTTATGGGGTTATTAATTCAAGAAATAATATCTCCGATCATGAAATTGCAAGTATTGGATTTGGGTACAGCATGACCGCATCTTCTTTGCAGCTAGCACAAGCATATTCAGTTTTTGCTAATGAAGGCTATCTAAAAGATTTTAAAATTTTTAAAGATAATGATGAAGGATACAAGCAGCGAGTAATTAGCAAAGATGCTGCCAATGATGTATTAGAGTCTTTAAAGTTGGTTGTTTCAGATGGAACAGGAAACTTAGCAAGATTATCAAATTACGAAGTTGCAGGAAAAACAGGCACATCTCATAAAACTAGCTCTAAGGGTGGCTATGATCAAAGCAAATATATAGCATCCTTTGCAGGAATAGCGCCATTAAAATCTAAGAGACTTACAATTTTTGTAACCATTGATGAGCCAGGATTAAATAATTATTCTGGTGGTAGCGTTGCAGCACCATTATTTGCAGCTATTTCTGATGATGTCTTGAATTATTTAGATGAATAAATTACCTCTTATTAAACCCCTAATTAAAACAAATGTGTTTGACCAATGCTTTATTGCATCAATAACTGATAACTCAAGAGACGTGCATAAAAATTCTTTATTTGTAGCTCGACAGGGAGCGGAATCACATGGAAAAGAATTTATAAAAGAAGCAGTAAAAAAAGGAGCATCCTGCATCATTAGCGACCAAGAACTCAACGAAGAAATAGATATACCAATTTATTGCATTAATAATTTAGAGGATATGGTGGTTGAGATCCTATTTAGATTTCATGAATTGTCTGAGGATGATTTCATCTTTCATGGTGTCACCGGTACTAATGGAAAAACAACAACTGCATTTATGGCGCATAACATTATGAGGGAGCTTCAAAAACCTTCAGTATATATTGGCACTCTAGGGGCAATTATTGATGACGATCCTATGCAAACCAAAGGCAATACAACTCCTGGAATATTTGAGTTGTTTGAAATTTTGCAAACATGCAAACTTGAACAAAAAACATATGTTTTTCTTGAAATTTCTTCTCATGCTTTAGTGCAAAAAAGGTTATGTAATTTACCCCTTTTACAGACCATCATACTTAATATTCAATCTGATCATCTTGATTACCATAAAACAGAAACAAACTATATTGATGCAAAATTATCTATTGCCAATCTCAATAATCAAAATCCTACAATAGTTTCAATAGATCAAATGCAAGATTTGCTACCTCGTCTATCTGAAGTTCAGAAAGATCAGCTCTCCAAAACACAATTTTTAAGTGCAAAAAATCCCTCTGCTCCGTTTAAGTATTCTTTTGTCTATAACCTTGAGGGACCATCAAGGATTAATTTGGATTTCCCCAGCCTCGCCCTGGAAGCAAGGGTCTCATTATTTCTTAAATTTAATATCGAGAATTATATTTCAGCTATTGCATTAATTTCGGAGCATGTTGATTCAAATAATCTCAACAAAATAAATAGAGCCGCTATTAAAATGCCTCAGGGAAGAGGAGAGATATTAAGATTAAAAGAGGGAAAGATATTAATTGACTATGCTCACGATCAACAAGCTATGCAAAATATTTTATCTGAATTAGGCGATTATTATGATGACATTATTTTAGTTTTTGGTTGTGGCGGAGATCGTGATAAATCAAAAAGACCAAAAATGATGAAAGTGGCTCAAGATTTTTCTAGCAAGATATTTTTTACATCAGATAATAATCGCTATGAATCCTTTTCAGTAATTGCATCTGATGCAATGAATGAAAACGATCAAGCAAATGTTGAAATTTTAGAGGATAGGCAGATGGCGATAACCTCAGCGCTTCGATACTTAACTAAAGAAAATATATTGGTAATATTAGGTAAGGGTCATGAGACTTCAATGGAAATATCAGGAAACAAAGTTCCATTTAATGATAGGGATTGCGTCTTAGAAATTTTAGACAATGAAATTAATTAAAAATACACAAGATTTATTAACTTCACTCAAGCTTGATGGTAAATCAAACTTACCAATCAGAAATTTTCAAATAGATTCTAGAAAAGTAACAAAGAATTCAGTATTTTTTGGTTTGACCGGTTCTAATGAGGACGGAAGTTTTTATGCTGAGGACGCTTTAAACAAAGGTGCATCACTTGCAATTATAAAAGAGAGTAAAATTGTAGATTCTTCAGCGCGGTCATCAAAAATTATTCTAGTAAAAAGTCCTGAAAAGTGTCTTATTGAATCTGCTAAGGTTGCTATGGGAAGATACAAGGGAAACATTATTGGGGTTACTGGCAGTAATGGTAAAACAACCACAAAAAATATTTTAAAGAATTGCATAAAAAGCAGTTATGCAACTTTTCAGAATTATAATAATGAAATTGGTTTGCCACTTTGTGCTTTGGAGTTAGATTCAAAAAATGGTACAGCAATTTTTGAAATGGGAGCAGCGAAATCAGGGGATATAGATCTTTTATCTAAAATAATTAAGCCAAATATCGGCATTATTACTCACATAGGTCATTCACATTTAGATGGGTTGAACTCAGTTAGAGGAGTATTAGAGGTAAAATCAGAGCTCATCCGCAATATAAAAAAAGATGGTGCAGCAATTGTTCCGGATGGTAAATATCTGAATCATTGGAAAAAAATGAGGGACGATATTAATTTTTATACTTTTGGTGAGAAATCCTCAGCATCTTACTTCCCAAGTCAAATTAGGATGACAAAACAAGGCCTATCTTTTTTTATCAAATCTATCCATTTGAAAAAAAGAGTTCCAATAAAAACAAAGCTTGTAGGAATGCATAATGTGTTAAACATTCTTGCTTCATTTGCAGCGATCCATGCTGCTAAGTTAAGCATAGAAGAATTTGTAGACGGTTTGAGAGGCCTTAAAAACCCCTCCCAGCGCTTAGACCTTAAAACGTGGGTAATGCAGTCACAGGTCATCGATGATACTTACAATGCTAATCCAGATTCCATGAGAGCAGCAATAGACGTTTTATGTCAATTTAAAGGTAGAAAGATTGCAATTCTTGGAGATATGGCAGAACTTGGTAGATACAGAAAAAAACTACACATTGATTTGGGGGACTATGCCAAAATACATGGAGTAGATATTTTGCTTGGATATGGAGATTTGATACGACATACAGTATTTGCATTTGGTGATAATGGGTTTTTCTTTAACAATAAAATAGAGTTAATTGATTTCTTAAAAAAAAATCTAGCAGGAAAAGAGAATATTTTATTAAAAGGTTCAAGATCCATGCGGATGGAAGAAGTTTTAGATTTATGGAAATAATATGATCGAATTATTGGGTACATGGTTAATGACATACGATTCCGGTTTCGATGTATTGCGTTATTTAACTGTCAGAACCATCGGAGGAACTCTGACTGCGCTCATGCTTTCCATTTTTCTTGGGCCAGCCTTGATTAGATTCTTAACACATATTCAGTTCTCACAATCAATCAGAGGAGATGGACCCAAATCACATCTTTCAAAATCTGGAACACCTACTATGGGAGGTTTGATTATTATCTCTTCACTAATTATCTCAACATTACTTTGGTCTAATTTTCAGAATCCATACATTTGGATTCTAATTTTTATCACTATCTCTTTTAGCACAATAGGTTTTCTTGATGATTGGTTGAAAATTAAAGAAAAAAATTCAAAAGGCTTGAAGGGAAAATATAAACTCATGTTGCAGTTTATTTTTTCTTTAATTGCTATGTTGTTTATGTTGCAGGTTTCTCCTAGTGGAAATGAACAAATTTTTATTTTACCTTTCAACAAAGAGTATATTTTTATAATTTCACCACTTATTTTCCTGCTTATAAGTATTTTTGTAATTATGGGCTCATCTAATGCTGTTAATCTTACCGATGGCCTCGATGGGTTAGCAATTTTGCCATCTGTCTTAATAGCTGGAGGCCTAGGTCTGATTGCTTACGCATCTGGAAATTTAATTATCTCTAATTACTTATTTATTCCATTTAACCCTCTTAGCGGTGAGTTGATTGTTTTTTGTGGGGCATTAATTGGAGCTGGTATAGGGTTTCTTTGGTATAACACATATCCTGCGCAGATATTTATGGGCGATCTGGGATCTTTAACACTCGGTGGAATTCTTGGCACTCTGGCAGTGTTAGTCAGGCATGAGATAGTTTTTGCAATTATGGCAGGAGTTTTTGTGATGGAAACTTTGAGCGTTATTATCCAAGTAGGCTCATATAAATTAAGGGGTAAGAGAGTTTTTTTAATGGCACCAATTCATCATCATTTCGAATTGAAGGGTTGGGCAGAGCCAAAAGTTATCGTTAGATTTTGGATTATAACTTTTGTACTGGTTTTATTCGCTCTAGCAACGCTGAAGTTAAGATAAATTTCAATGAAATCTCTTATTTTTGGTTATGGGATCACAGGCCAATCTTTTGAAAGATATTTGATAAAAAAAGGCAAAGCTTTTGACATTTACGATGAAAATCTAAAAGGGCCAAATATATATAATCAATTACCTGATCAAGCTACATTAGGTTCTTATGAAATGATTTATTTGAGTCCAGGAATTAATCTAAAGAAGCTATATAAAAAAGGAGAATTTAAAAAAATACCTTATCTAACAGATCTAGATATTTTTTTTCAAGAAGATAGTTCTTTTAAAATTGGAGTTACAGGAACAAACGGAAAAAGTACTTGCTGTTATAAGCTACATCAGCTTTTAGAAGATTCTCAATTGATTGGAAATATTGGTACCCCTGTTTTAGATGGTATAAATTCTTGCTCATATTCTATTATTGAGCTTTCAAGTTTTCAGCTTGAGAAGGTCAAGGATATTAAGCTAGACTTTGGAGTGCTATTAAACATTGCGCCTGACCATATTGATCATCATGGAACTTTTGCAGAGTATACAAATGTAAAAAATAGAATCAAAGAATCAGGAATATCAACAGAAGAATCAAACCCAAAAAAACTCTGGTCAATGATCACTGGAAAAAAGCTAAGTGATGTTCAGGATGTTAAATTGGAAGAATTACCGCATAGACGGCAGCATGTTTTAACACGGAATCAACTAGTATTTATAAATGATTCAAAGGCAACTAATTTAACTGCATTGAAATTTGCGCTTAATAAGATGTCTGGTCCTTACGTATTGATTCTTTGCGGGGACCCAAGCAAAGAGCAATATGATAACTATGAAATTATTGGTCCAACAAAGGTATATATTTTTGGTAAACATGCAGAGGAGATATCAAAAAAAGTATTTCATCCAGAAAAAATATTGTTCCGCAATCAAGGTCTTTCATCGGTGATGAATGACATTTTTAAAGATGAATATCATTGCCAGACTAATATACTTTTTTCACCGGGTCATCCAAGCGGTCAAGATTATAAAAATTTTGAGGAACGTGGAGATCATTTTATTAAATTAGCATTGTGCTCAGATGATTGATCGAGAAAATATATTAATTATCTTTCCATATTTCTGTTTGTTATTCATTGGATTGGTAATGGTTGCTTCATCAAGTGTATACGTTTCAGAAGATCTTTATGGCACTCCCTTTCATTTTGCTTCGAGGCAAGTAATTTTTTTGATTCTGGGTATTTTTGCAACAATAATTGCCTTAAGTATTCCCTCAAACTTATTTCTCACATTGGATTGGCTAATTTTAATTGGTTCATTGCTTTTACTTATTGCTCTTTTTTTTCCTGGGGTGGGTACAGAGGTCAATGGAAGTTTAAGGTGGATCAGAATCGGACCGATAAACATCCAACCCTCTGAAGTTAGCAAGCTTGCTTTAGTTATATATATTTCAGGATATTGTGTTAGAAGACTAAGTGAAATCAATACTTCACTAGGATTTTTTAGACCTTTGATTGTATTAGCTCTTTTTGGGCTATTGATTATGTCTCAACCTGATCTTGGATCAACATTGGTAATTGGAGCTTTAGTAATTGCTGTGCTATTTTTTGCAGGCATTTCATTTTCTCAATTTTTACTATTAATTTTATTAATGGGTGGTTTGGCAGCTATTGCTGTCTATCTAGAGCCATATAGATATATAAGATTTATTTCATTTACTGAACCATTCGACCATTTTTACGGGCCCGGATGGCAGCTATCAAATGCCCTGCTTGGTATTGGCAGAGGTGAGTGGCTAGGTGTGGGTTTGGGTAATGGCCTTCAAAAGAATTTATATCTACCTGAGCCACATACTGATTTTATTTTTGCAGTAATTGTTGAAGAATTTGGACTGATTGGAGGATTGATGGTGATATTTCTTTTTGCTGCAATGATTTTTGGTATTATCAAAACATCCATTAAAGCACTAGAGCTTGGAAAATTATTTCAAGGATTGCTTGCTTTTGGTGCAGGTATTTTAATCGCAATTCAAGTAGTATTTAACATAGGTGTGAATCTTGGAATATTACCGACAAAAGGTTTAACGCTGCCTTTTGTAAGCTATGGGGGAACAAGCTTAATTTTATTTATGTTTTTAATGGGCATGGTACTAAGAATTAATTTTGAAAATAAAACGATAAAGTAATGAAATTTTTAATTTCTGCAGCAGGAACTGGAGGCCATGTTTTTCCGGCATTAGAATTTGGTAAGGAATGTATTAAAAATAATCATGAAGTTATTTGGATTGGAACAAAAACTGGTATAGAAAAAAGAGTTGTTCCTCACAATATAAAACTTTTAACAATTCCAATGAGCGGCTTCAGAGGAAAGAATTTAATTTTAAAAATTATTTCATTAATAGGTCTAATCGCATCAATTTTTAAAAGTATTTTTTACTTGCAAAAAAATAAGATTGATTATGTTGTGTGCTTCGGAGGGTATATCTCATTGCCAGTGGGTTTATCAGCATGGATTTGTAGAAAACCTCTTTTCTTACACGAGCAAAACGCAATCATAGGAACTTCCAATAATGTATTAAAAAAATTCTCAAAAATAATTTTTTTAGGATTTTCAATAAATGAACCATTCACAAAAAAGATGATGCTAGTAGGCAATCCAATAAGGCAATCAAAAGACAGCGCATCAGTAACTCAACAGCATGAATCACCCAGGGTTTATGTGACCGGTGGCAGTCAAGGCTCTGAATTTATCAATAAGAATATACCTAAAGCTTTAAATTCATTAAATATACCATTAGAGGTAAAGCATCAATGTGGAAAATGGAAATCTCAAGGAGTTAAGGAATTGTATTCAAGTAATATTTCTGTCGAGGTAGAGGAATTCTATAATTCGCCTCATGAGGAAATTTTATGGTCAGATTTTATTATTTCCAGGGCAGGTGCACTTTCTCTCTCAGAGGCTATAAGTTTAAAAAGAGGATCAGTGATTATTCCTTTGCCATCAGCCATAGATAATCATCAGCTCTTAAATGCAATTAATATTGTGGATTTGGATATGGGGTTGATGCATGAAGAGTCAGAATCTTTAGAGTCTCTTTCTAGCAAGCTCGAAAAGGTAATTAAGAATAAACTTTATGAACAATGGTCAAACAAAGAAAGAAATTTAGATCATTTTCAAGCCGCTAGAAGAATGTTAAGTTCAATTTTAAAATTTTAAAAAAAATAGATGCACTCACTAGGATTTCAAAAGTTCAAAAAAATTCACATGATTGGAATTGGTGGATCGGGAATGATTGGAGTGGCCACTATTTTGCAAAAAAGTGGTTTTAAAGTTACAGGTTCAGACCTTGTCATCACAGATGAGCTGAAGGAATTAAAAAAACTTGGTGCCAAAGTGCAAATAGGTCATGAACCAAGGCTTGTTCAAAAAGCAGATTTAGTTGTTGCTTCGTCAGCAATATCCAAGAAAAATCCTGAGCTTTCATATGCCAAGAAATCTGGTTTAACTATTATTCCAAGGGCAGAGATGCTGGGAACTCTGATGAAACCATATCGCAGTATTGCGATTGCTGGAAGTCATGGCAAGACATCTACAACGAGCATCATTGCCAGCATCTTTAATGCAGCTAATTTGAGTCCGACATATGTGGTGGGAGGCCAAGTTCTGAGTGTTGGGAGAAGTTCTAACCTTGGCGATGGTGACTATATAATAGTTGAGGCAGACGAAAGCGATGGATCTTTTTTACATCTTCAACCTGACATTTCTGTAATCACCAACATTGATAACGACCATTTAAGTTTCTATGAATTAAATCAAGAAAAATTAAATCAGTCTTTTGTTAGTTTTGCCGAAAATTTACCTTTTTATGGCTATATTTTGCTTAACTTAGACGATTCAAATATTCGTAAAATCTCAAAAGACATACATAGAAGACAGATAACTTTTGGTTTTCATTCAAAAAATAGATTTCAAATAACTGATGTAAAGTTAGAACATGGCCTTCAAAATTTTCAATTAATAGATCATGCCAATAAAAAACACTATAAATTTTCCACTAATTTAAGTGGCAGACATAATTTATACAATGTTACTGCTGCAATTTGTGTAGCCATTGAAGAGAACATATCGGTAAAGGACATTGCTAAAGGGTTGGCTGGTTTTAGAGGTGTTGGAAGAAGGTTTGAGCTTTCAGAAATTTATTTTTCCAAGCATCCGCATGTGCTGATAGATGATTATGGCCATCATCCTGCTGAAATTTTATCAACTGTTCTTGCTGCTAAAGAAAAATTTCCTCGGCAAAAGATATGCATGATTTTTGAGCCTCATAGATTTACAAGAACACAACAGCTTTTTGATGATTTTAAAAAAGTACTATCTAGGGTAGATTTTCTTCTATTGTTAGATATATATCCAGCAAGTGAAAAACCTATTAAAGGAATCTCTTCTAAAAAACTTGCTTCAGAGGTATTCAAAAAAAATAAAAATGTTTATTACATAGGAAAGAAAGATCCTATGAACTGGCTTTATGAAAATCATCAAGAGTTCTCTATTTTGATCACTCAAGGCGCAGGAACAATTTCAAAACTGAATAAGAAGATTAAAAAAAAGTGGCAATAAAAAAAATTAAAGTTTTGTATGGGGGTGAATCTTCTGAGCGTGAAGTTTCTCTTGAGAGTGGAAAATATATATTTCAAGCAGTGGAAGATTTAGGATACGAAGCGCAGCTTATTGACTATCCAAAAAACTTTTCATCTCATCAACTTACAGAAGAAGACTTCATTTTTATTGCACTTCATGGTCAGGATGGTGAATCAGGAGCATTGCAAAAACTTTTACAACAAAAGTGCATTCCATTTTCTGGCAGCCATTATCAGGCTTGCGTAAATACTTGGAATAAGAATACTTGTAAAGTGCTTCTTAAAGATAATAAAATTCCTACTCCAAACTGGATTACCATTCCATCATTGCATGAAATGGAGAAAGATTTAGGAAACCCTTTTTTTAATCAACTTAGACCATTCAAGGAACTTTTTTTAAAGCCTGCAGAGGATGGATCAAGCATAGATGTATTCAAAATTACCTGTAACAAGGATTTAGAGAATGCTATTTTAGGTTGCGTAGATCCAAGACGAACATTCATTCTGGAGGAAAGCATAGACTTTAAGGAGCTTACTGTTCCAATTTTAAACGGAAAATGTTTACCTGCCGTAGAGATCGAAACCTCTGAATCTTTTTATAACTTCAATGCAAAATACGTGAATGAAGATACTCAACTTACCGAGCTTGTACTTTCAAAAGATGAAAAAAATAAGCTTGAAGAAATTTGCCTTAAGACAGTCGATGTTACTGGTTGTTCAGGTTGGTTAAGGGTTGATCTTATGCGTGATAGAAATAATAATTTTTATGTGCTCGAAGTTAATACTGCTCCTGGAATGACTTCTCATAGTTTATTTCCTAAATCCGCTGAGTCAATTGGGCTCTCATACAATGACCTTGTGCAAGAAATTATCAATGCTAAATAGATTAGGGCCAATATTTTTATTTTTAATGGCTATTTTATTTAGCTGCTCAGGTGATAAAAACCAAAAAATTTTAATAGTATTTGAAAAGCCCCCAACTTTAAAAAAAGCTCAGGAATTAATATTTAATTTATCAATTAATAACTCAAATAAAAATCTATCAAAATTTCTAAATAACCAAAATTGGATTAATTCTTTTTTAATTAAAAAACACGCATTCAAACCACTAGAAATATATATTGATTCAAAAGAACCAAAATATATCTGGCAGGAAAAATTTTATTTAGATGACAATCTAAGTAAGTTTTTATATTTTGGTGAATATCCTGACTTGTTGCAGTTAGATATGCCTATTGAATTTATTGATGAATGGTTAGAAGTTGAAGAGAAAATATATGCTTTAACCTCAGCCTATAACCTTAAAATTTCTTCTATTTCTTATTCTGAAGCAGAAGGGTGGCATTTCAAGAGTAATAGTAATTTGCATATAAAGTTAGGTTCAGATTTATCTTTTAGTGCATTGGAAAAACTAGAATTAACTTTAAAATATATTTTCGAAAAAAACTTAACTCCTAGTATTATTGATTTAAGATACAGAGATGGAGCAGCTTTAAATTATGGCAAATAATGGAACAAAAGATTCTGACTATGTCGTCGGGCTAGATATTGGAACTTCAAAGGTTGTTTGTATTATTGGAAGGTATGTTGATCAACATTCTCTTGAGGTTGTATCGATGGGATCTTATCCATCTAGCGGTCTTAAAAAAGGGGTTGTAGTGAATATTGATGCAACTACAGATGCAATTCAAAAATCTTTAGATCAGGCTCAGGCATCATTTGAAGGAAAAATTAAGAACGTATATGTTGGGATTGCAGGAAATCATATTCGTAGTTTAAATTCTCATGGAATAGTAGGAATAAAAGATAAAGAAGTTGAAGCAAGTGATATAGACAGGGTAATTGAAGCAGCTCAAGCAGTTGCAATACCTTCTGATCAAAGAGTGCTTCATGTTCTTCCTCAAGAATATGTGATTGATAATCAAGACTCTATTAGAGAGCCGCTTGGAATGTCTGGTGTTAGATTGGAATCCCATGTTCATTTAGTTACTTGCGCCAATAATGCGATACAGAATATAGAAAAATGTGTTAAACGATGCGGCATTGGTGTTGATGGTTTTGTTTTAGAGCAGCTAGCCAGCTCATATTCTGTTTTATCTGAGGATGAGAAAGAGCTTGGAGTCTGTTTGGTGGACATAGGTGGAGGCACCACCGATATTGCAGTATTTAATTCTGGCTCAATATCATTTACTGGGGTGATTCCTATAGCAGGTGATCAGGTGACTAGTGATATAGCTGTAGCCCTTAGAACTCCTACTGCTCAGGCAGAAGACATTAAACAAAAGCATGGTTGTGCAGCAGCGGAACTTACCCAAGATGGAGAAACCTTAGAAGTAATGAGGGTTGGTGGCAGACCTCCGGAAGACTTATCAAGACGTTCATTGGCTGAAATTATTGAGCCAAGATATGTGGAGCTTTTTGATTTAGTTAAAGCAGAAATTAAGCGAAATGGTTTCGAAAATAAAATCCCGGCCGGAATAGTACTTACAGGGGGTACTTCAAAAATGGAGGGAGCTGTTCCTCTGGCTGAGTCTATATTTCAAACAAGTGTAAGACTAGGTATTCCAGAAAAATTTAATGGAATGGAGTCAGTGCTAAAAAATCCAATATATGCCACTGCTTTAGGTCTAGTAGGCTTTGGTTTTGATCAAATGAAACAGGGCTACACTCTAGAAAATAATAAAAGCTTTTTTGATAGAGCTTTTGGTTTCTTAAAAAATAATTATTGATTGCTAGGAATATTTGGCATAGAATTCACGCTCCTTGGTTTTTTGATGTTCAAAAAATCTACTAACCCATAAGGAAAAATATGAATAATTACGAATTAACTTTAATACTCAACCCCGACTTATCCACTAAGTTTGATGACTTTCAAACAAAGTTTGAAAAAACCTTGAGTGATATAAATTTTAAAATCAACAAGCTTGAAAACATTGGTCGTAGGCAGTTAGCTTACAGCATTCTAAATCACAACAAAGGGCACTATGCTATTTTTCAAATAGAAGGGCCATCAGAATCTGCTATAGAGCTTGAGTCTAAATTAAAATACGATACATCTGTTATACGCCACCTTTTATTAAAGGTTGATTCCCCATCTCTAGAGGATTCATTGTTACTTATAGAATCAAGGGAAGCAAAAAAAGCCCCACAAGAGGAAGAGCAGAGCCAAGTGAAGCCAAAAGTCAATCCAGCAGAACAAAATGAAGTGACAGAACCTGTTGCTAAAGAAGAATCAAAGGATGGTGAATAATGACTGAATCTAATAACAAAAATTTTAGTTACAAGAATGTTGATCTTTTGAAAAGGTACATCACTGAGACAGGGAAAATCATACCTGCGAGAGTTTCAAATATCAGCGCATCGGAACAGAGGAAATTAACAAAAGCAATAAAGATTGCTCGCTTTTTGGCTTTACTTCCATATACAGACTCACATAGATAAATTATGAAAATTATACTTTTAGATAAAATCCAAAAATTAGGTGAAATTGGTGATGTCGTTGAGGTTAGCTCAGGATATGCCAGAAATTTCCTTATTCCTAAGAAGAAAGCTATGTTTGCCTCTGATGAAAACCTAAAGTATGTTGAGAGCAAGAAAGCTGAACTAGCTGCAGCTTCTGCTGATGAGATGGCAAATGCACAGGGTAAAGCTGATGCAGTTTCTGGTGCCAAAGTTGAAATCAAAGTTCCAGTAACTGAAGAGGGCGCACTTTATGGTTCAGTTGGAACCAGAGAAATTTCAGATGCATTTACTGAGGCTGATCATATTGTAGATAAAAGCGTTATTCAATTACCTGATGGACCTTTGAAAGAGCTTGGTGATTATTCAATTACTCTTTTATTTCATCCAGAAGTTTCATGTGTCGTTGAGGTCTCTGTTCAGCCAGAGTAGTTGTTATCTTAATAATATGATGTAAGAATCATATTTATGTCTAGCAAATCCATAGAAAATACAGAACAAGTTAGAGAGCTTGAAAGAGCTGTCCTGGGCGGACTAATGCTTGAAACAGAAAGATATGATGCTGTTAGTGAAATCATTGAATTTACAGATTTTGAGGGTCAAGATCATCAAAATATTTTTCAGTCTATGGGAGAGCTTGTTAATTCTAATAAACCCCTAGATCCGTTAACAGTTTCGGACCGACTCGACAGTAAAAACCTTTTAACTAGAGCAGGTGGTAAGAATTATTTAATTGATTTAGCATCTACGAGCCCCTCTGCCGCAAATTTAGAAGCCTATGCCGGGATGATTAGGCAGAAGTCTATTTCAAGAAGGTTGATGAAAATCAATTCCGAAATCTCTGAGCTCATTATTAACCCTCAAGGCAAGGATGCCGCTGAATTACTTGATGAGGCGGAAACAAAAATTTTTTCATTAAATGATGAGGCTAGTAGAACATCAACCAATATTCAGAAACTAGACGAACTTATTCCTCAATCAATTGAGAGAATGAATGAAATTGCAAAAAACGGATCTTCCTTGCTTGGAGCATCTACAGGCTACAAGGATCTTGATAGTAAGTTACAGGGCCTTCAAGACGGAGACTTGATAATTATTGCCGCTAGACCAAGTATGGGTAAAACAGCTCTTAGTATGAATATTGTTGAAAATCTTGTTCTTAATAAAGACATTCCTGGTGGGGTGTTGGTGTTCAGTCTTGAGATGCCAGCCGAGTCATTAACCACTCGATTACTAGCCAGCAACGCTAAGATTGATCAACAAAAAGTGAGATCAGCCTCAATGAATCAATCCGATCTTAAAAAGTTTATGGAATCATCTTCTAAATTAAAGGATTTGCCACTATACATAGATGATAGCTCAATGCTCTCACCTATGGAGTTACGAGCAAGAGCTCGACGAATTGCGAGACAAGAGCCTAACGGACTGTCATTGATAGTTGTTGATTATCTTCAGTTAATGCAGTTGCCTACCTCACAAGAGAATAGAGTAAA
>Ga0213861_10001474_pt1 | contig 20721 bp, 22 predicted proteins | sample PICome_4_FD_160110 | JGI IMG/M metagenome (GOLD analysis project Ga0213861, IMG submission 160110) | Coastal seawater microbial communities near Pivers Island, North Carolina, United States - PICO131 | ecosystem: Environmental > Aquatic > Marine > Coastal | place: USA: North Carolina... | reverse complement strand
AGAGAAGCTATGATTGCTGATAAACCAGAAGAAAAAGATGCTGGCGGTGGAATGCCTGCTGGTATGCCTGGTGGAATGGGCGGCATGGGTGGAATGGGTGGAATGGGAATGTAATCCCACTCTTTCTAAACAAAAATTTAAAACCCCAGTTTTTACTGGGGTTTTTTTTTGTGTATTATCTTTTAAATGTATTTTAATAAAAATTGTGAAAAATAAATTTTTAATTTTTTTAATATGGTTGTTAATTTATCCAATACCATTACATGCTCATGATATTACTGGAAAGATTGGTTTTTATGATGGACTTTCACATCCAGTTTTAGGCATAGATCACTTACTTGCAATGATAAGTGTTGGAATAATATCTGCTCAAATTGGAGGCAAAGCAATTTGGACAGTACCTATAACCTTTGTTACCATAATGACGATTGGTGGTTTGTTTGGATTTTCGTTAATAATTCAAGAATTTTATTTTGTAGAAGTTGGGATTGTTTTTTCTGTAATCCTTTTAGGATTTGGAATTAGTATTGAAAAAAAAATTCCAACTAAATTAATAATGATTTTTGTGGGAATTTTTGGTTTATTTCATGGAATTGCTCATGGAATTGAAGTTCCTGCAGCTGCAAACCCAATTTTATTTGTTTTGGGTTTTATTTTTGGAACAACAACCTTACATCTATTAGGTTTAGTGATTGGTCATTTTTCAATTAAAAAAACCTTGTCTTTAATCTTGTTGAGAATATCAGGAATATCTTTTGCTATTTATGGCGTTTATCTACTGAGTCAAATATTTTAAAGAAAATTAGACACTACTTTTTAAAATGATATAATTTTAAAATGTCAAAAAGATATAGTGGAAAATCATTTAAAGACTCAAGTGCCAGCAAAAAACCAAAATTAAGCTTGAAAGAAAAGAGAAAGCAAAAAAAAGAAAAGACTAAAAAATCTTAAGATTTAGCTCTTTTTTTACTGTGTTTTTTAAAGCTAAAGTTTTTAGGTCTGCTATTTCTACTTTTAAATTTTTTCTTACCCTTAAATCCAAAGCTTTTTTTTTCATCACCAGAAGAAAGATTTTCTGACGGTTTTTTTCCAAAGTACTTTGGGTTGTTTGTAAATCCAGTTGGTTTTGTCTCTTTTTTTTTAGCAAAACTTGATTTCCCTTTAAAACCAAAACTTTTTTTCTCTCCATCTCTTGAAGGTCTATCTGATCTATCTTTACTAAAAGATTTAGGTTTATCTCTGAAACTTGATTTCCCTTTAAAACCAAAACTTTTTTTCTCTCCATCTCTTGAAGGTCTATCTGATCTATCTTTACTAAAAGATTTAGGTTTATCTCTGAAACTTGATTTCCCTTTAAAACCAAAACTTTTTTTCTCTCCATCTCTTGAAGGTCTATCTGATCTATCTTTACTAAAAGATTTAGGTTTATCTCTGAAACTTGAAGATCGATCTTGTCTACCTTTCCCATAAGATTTTTTTTCATCCCTTGCTTTTCTTTTTTTATTATTTGGTCCCTTGCCTCTTCTTTTATTTTTTGAATCTCTTCTTAGTCCACTTGGTGCTGATTTAAAGTTTGGATCAATTAATTTATTTATTGAATTCCACATTGATCGGTCATCCGATGTCAAAAAAGTTAATGCAGATCCTTCTGATCCAGCTCTTGCAGTTCTTCCAATCCTATGAATATAATCCTCAGGAACTTGGGGTAAATCATAATTGATTACATGTTGAATCAATGGGATATCAAGACCTCTTGCAGCAACATCGGTTGCTATTAAAATTCTTTTTAAACCTTTCCTAAAGGAATTAATAACACGATCTCTTTTGCTTTGACGAAGATCACCATGAATTGCATCAGCAGAATGTCCTTCTTCTTTAAGCTTTTTAACCATTTTGTCAGCACCTCTTTTGGTCTTAACAAAAACTAAGATAGAACCTTTTCTTGCCAAAAATTGATCAATTAATTCATCGTATTTATTTTCTTTAAAAACTTGAAGGGTTTCCTGTTTAATTTTTGCAATTGGAACTGAAGTATTTCCTGTAGATATTCTCTCAGGTTTATTTAGATACCTTTCAGAAATTCTTAAAATATTTTGAGGTAATGTTGCAGAAAATAATAATGTTTGGTGATCTTTTGGCACAAATTTTAAAATCATTTCAATTTGTGGGGTAAAGCCCATATCAAGCATTCTATCAGTTTCATCTAAAACTAAATATTTTGTTGCTGATAAATTTAAGCTTTTTCTCTTTAAATGATCATTAATTCTTCCTGGAGTTCCTACTATTATTCTTGATCTATTTCCTAGTTGTCTAAGTTGTTTTTGCATAGCTTCACCACCAATAAGCAAAGCTGTTTTAATATTAATTTTATCACTAATAATACTCTTGATTGCTGCCATTACCTGAGTAGCTAACTCTCTAGTTGGACACATAACTAACGCAAAAGCATTTTTATCTAAAATTAATTTATTAATTAATGGAATACTAAAAGCTAAAGTCTTACCTGTACCTGTTTGTGCGGTTCCTAAAATATCTTTTCCCTCTAAGGCAACAGGTATTGCCATACCCTGAATAGGGGTTGGCTTTGTAAAATTCATTTTTTGTAATGAATTTTTTAACGAATCTTCTATTTTAAATAATTTAAAATTTTCCATTTATGTTTAGATTTTTTAAAATTTAAGGAGATGTGCTCTTAATCCTTTAATACGTCTAATTTCATAGCGATATCTATATGTTTTTAAAACAATCACAAGAAATGAATTTTTTATTATGTTCTATTTACCAGATAAATGCTGTCTTTTTTTAAGTTTTCAAATCAAAGAATTAATGTATAAGAGCCACAAATTATGAGCAATAACATCAGAAACATCACCATCATTGCACACGTTGACCATGGAAAAACAACCATGATTGATAACCTAATGAAACAAAGTGGTTCATTTAGAGAGAATGAAGTGGTTGATGAAAGGTTGATGGATTCTGGAGAGCTAGAAAAAGAAAGAGGAATTACTATTTTAGCTAAACCTGCTTCAATTGACTGGCAAGGTTCTAGGATTAACATTATAGATACTCCTGGTCACAGAGATTTTGCAGCAGAAGTAGAGCGTGTTTTAAGTATGGCTGATGGAGCATTGTTGCTTATTGATTCAGCCGAAGGTGTAATGCCTCAAACAAAATTTGTATTAGCTAAGGCTCTTAAGCAAGGATTAAAACCAATTGTTGTAATAAATAAATTAGATAAAGCCGACCAAAGAGCTAATGAAGTTTTAGATGAAACATTTGATTTATTCGTAAGTTTAGATGCAAACGAAGAACAATTAGACTTTCCAGTTTTATATGCAAGTGGAAGATCTGGATGGGCAGATAAAGAAGTTGATGGTCCAAGAGAAAACCTTCATCCGTTATTAGATTTAATTATGGAGCATGTTAAACCAGCAGAGCTAGATAAAACAAAACCTTTTGCAATGCTATCTACTTTATTATACGCAGATAGTTTTTTAGGAAGAAGTTTAGTTGGTAGAATATCACAAGGAACAGCAAAGGCTAATCAACCTATTAAAGCAATAAATCTTAAAGGAGAAAAAGTAGACGAAGGTAAATTAACCAAAATTTTTAGATACGAGGGAACTAAAAAAGTTCCAATTGAAGTTGGAGAAGCAGGTGATATTGTTGTGATAGCTGGACTAGAAAAAGCTAATGTTGCTGACACTATTTGTGACCCTGAAGTAAATGATCCTATTCCTGCAACCCCAATAGATCCACCCACTATGTCTATTACAATAAGTGTTAATAGTTCGCCTTTAGCAGGAACTGAAGGTAAAAAACTTACTAGCACTCAAATTAGAGATAGATTAGTGAATGAAGCTCAAAACAATGTTGGAATTTCTTTTTCTCAAAATACGAATGTAGATTCTTTTGTAATTAGTGGTCGAGGTGAATTAATGCTTGAAATTCTACTTACACAAATGAGGAGAGAAGGCTTTGAGATGACTGTAAGTCCACCAAAAGTTTTATACCAACAAGATGAAAATGGAAATAAGCTAGAGCCAATTGAGGAAATTACAGTTGACTTAGATGAAGAGTTTTCTTCTAAAATAATTGACTCTATGAATAGAAGAAAAGGAAAACTACTTGATCTTAAAGATACAGGAAAAGATAAGAAAAGATTAATTTTTCATGCACCAACAAGAGGTTTAATGGGTTACACGAGTAGATTTTTAACTTTAACTAAAGGCACTGGTGTTATTAATAGAATATTCCATGGCTATGGAAAATTTGAAGGTGAAATGGATGGTAGAAAAAATGGTGCATTAATATCGATGGCTACAGGAAAAGCTGTTGCATTTGCAATATTTAACCTACAGGCTAGAGGTGAAATGTTTGTAACTCATAATGATCCCGTTTATGAGGGAATGATTGTTGGACTAACTCCAAAACCTGGCGACATGATTATTAATGTTATGAAAGGTAAGCAATTAACAAATATGAGAACTCAAGGTACAGATGAAAATGTTGTGTTAACTCCTGTAAGACAAATGTCTATCGCTGAACAACTTAGTATGCTTAATACGGATGAAGCTTTGGAAATTACACCAAAGTCACTTAGATTAAGGAAAGCTATCCTTAATCCTCACGATCGAAAGAAGAATGAGAAGTCAGCAACTCCTCTTTAATTAAAAATTTTTCCAACCAAAAATAAACTTAAAGCTACACAAGGTCCAATTCCAAAGGCAAATAATAAAGTTCCAATGCCTACTGTACCACCTAGGTACCAACCAACACTCATTACACTTATTTCAAGAAAAGCTCTAACAGACGCAATTGGAAAATTTGTTTTTTTTTGAAGACCAATCATTAAGCCATCTCTTGGTCCTGGACCTAAGTTTGCAACTAAATAAATTCCTCCTCCCAATCCTACCGTAACAACTGCAATAGCTCCTAATAAAATTTGATTCAAATAATTTTCTGGCGTTGGCACATATCTTATGCAGACATCAATCATTAATCCAATGATCAAAGCATTTAAGATTGTACCTATTCCTGGTTTCTGCTTAAGTGGAAACCATAAAAATAAAACTGCTATACTTATAAAAATTGTTATTAAACCAACAGAAAAACCTATATTTAAAAATAAACCCTGAGCTAATACACTCCAAGGTGAGGCTCCAGATGCGGAAACAATTAAAAGCCCCTCACCTAAGCCAAAAATAATTAATCCAAGACAAAGAAAAAAAGAAGTTGAAGCTTTAGGTTTTAAATTTAATGGTTTATCTGAACTCCATGATACGCTTGGTATATTCTTAATTTTTAAAAACATTTCTTAATAAATTACTTCTTTTAAATTTAAAGTCTATTAAAGTAATTATTTTATGAAAAAATTATTATTATTAATATTTTTCTTAACGTATTCTTTCAATGGCGCTACCCATATGGCTCACTATAATAAGTTCAATAAAATTGAGATGGAAATTTTGAAAGATGGTGAGGTTATTGGATATAACTATTATTTTTTTAAAAAAAATAAAAATGAAACAGTAGTTACTAATCAAATAAAATTTACTGTAAAAATTTTTGGTGCAACTGTGTTTGAAATTGAAGGATATGGAGAAGAAAAATATATAAAAGATAAGTTAATCTCATTTAATTCAAAAACTCGCCAAAATAAGAAGGAAAAATTTGTAAATCTCAAATTAAATGAGGAAAGAAATGAATTTGAAATAAAGGGATCGTCCTACTCAGGAAAAGCATCAACAGATAACGTGGTAGGTAACTGGTGGAGCCATAAAATACTTCAGTCTAATAGTCAAATAAGCCCAATATCAGGGAGTATTAAGGAACAAGTGGTGACGTTTATTGGTAAAGAAAAGTTAGAACTTTACGGTAAATCTTACGATGTAGAGCATTTCAAATTAACATCAAAAGATATGTCTATACCCAAAGATAAAAGATTAAATTTTGATATTTGGTTTGATAAAAAAAATGCCTTGATATTGAAAGTTACTTATTCAAGAATGGGAAATTGGGAATACAGAGTTAAAAATTTTGAATAAAAATTATTTTTTAATCTTTCTATAAAGATCATTTGCACTTATCCAACCAGCTTCTAATCTAGGCCCCACAAACCAATCTGCACAAACTCCAAGATTTAGTGAGGAATTCCAATAACTTTTAATTTTTAATGGACTAGAATTTGATGAATATTTCCAGCCATGATTAAGTGTAAATAGTATTTTGGTTTTTTTTATTTCTGTAAGTTTAAAAAATTTATCAATCAAAACTTTAGAATTTAATTCTTTATTTTCTCTATTCTTGTTAATTTTTTTATTTGCCCAATTATAGGTACTTTGTAATGTCCACAAATCTAAACTACTTTTAAATCTTTTTTTACTATTTTCTTTTGCAGCCCAACCTAAAATTTTGTCATTAAAAAAATAACTACTAATATTGTTATTAGTTTTTTTAATAACAATCATGGCAGTAATATTTGCATCCATTTTAATCTTTTTATTTATGAAGGGACTTTTAATATATTTTTTAGATAATTTTAATAATTGTGGAAATGGACAGGTTAAAATTAATTTTTCATAAATTTTTTTTTGACCATCTGCAAAGGTTAAAATCCATTTTTTTTGTTTGTAATCAATTTTCTTTAATTCATTCTTAAAATAACAATTAATACTTTTTAAAAGATATTTGCTAATATCATTATTGCCCTTGCAGCCTATTATTTTAGTATGGTTTTTTTTTTCTTTTTTAAATTGATTTAAAAATAAATGTTTACCACCCCACTTTTTTAATATCTTTTTTTTTATTAATTCATTAATAAATTTTTTGAATGCTGGAGTTTTAGGTGAAATATATTGAGTTCCATGATCAAATCCTTTTAGTTGATCCAATCTTTTAAAAGATGCTCTTCCGCCAGGGCCTCTTGCTTTATCAAATAGATCAACAGAATATTTTTTACTTAAGAGATTTGCAATTGTTGCTCCTGAAATTCCAGAACCAATTACACAAACGTTGCTCATTTTCCAGCAACTGTCATACCTTCGATCATCATAGTAGGCGAATTTACAGAATATTTAAAATCTAAATCATTAGCTAAAGTTATACTTTTAAACATATCATTAAAATTGCCCGCAATTGTAATTTCACTCACTGGATATTTAAGCTCACCATTTTCAACTAAAAAACCATTTGCTCCTACAGAATAATCACCAGTTACAAGATTAGTCCCATGTCCAATTGTCTCTGTAATATATAAACTTCTAGAATGAATTTTTAATAATTCCTCAAAACTTATTTGTCCGTTTTCAAAATAAAGATTTGTACTACCACCACTTCTTCCATTGGATCTTAGATTTAATTTTTTTCCACTATAAGTATCCACAAGATATTCCTTAAGAAACCCTTTTTCTACTAACTTTAAAGCCTCTGATTTAACACCCTCAGAGTCAAAGCATTGTGACCCCATTCCTTTGACTAGATCAGGTTTATCAAAAATATTAATTGAGCTAGAAAAAATTTGTTGGTCAATTTTATCTTTTAAAAAAGATGTGCCTCTAGCAATGGCCGATGAAGATATTGCGCTCGCAAAAGAACTTAACAATCCTTTTGCTATTCTTTTATCAAAAATTATACTTATTTTGTCACTTCCAATTTTTTTGGGGCTAAGTTTTTTTATTGTTTGTTCAGCAGCAATTTTTCCTAGATTTTTAGGATCGATAATATCATTTAAATGACATTTACTTGTAAACTCATAATCTCTTTCCATACTATTTTCATCTTTAGCAACTGTTACACATGAAGCAGAAAATGAAGATGATCTGTATCCATTACAAAACCCATCACTGTTTGCTAAAATAAAATTAGATTTATTTTCTGTAAAACCTGATTCTGTATTAACAATTTTTTTATCAATTGATGCTACTTCTTCTAGTTCTCTTAAATAATCAATTTTTTTATCATTTTCTAAATGAGATTCATCATATAGATTTAAATTCTTAATTTCTCCTGCTAGTAGATCTTTATCAGGTAAAGAATTAAATTCATCTTCAGGAGTAATTTTTGTAGTTTCAAAACATTTTGAAATTAATGTTTTTAAATTTTCATCTAGTAAATTTGATGATGATATTGAAGATCTTTTTTTTCCAATATATGTTTCAATACTGATTGCCAAACTATCTGATCTATTAGATTCATCTAAAACTCTATTTCTGAAACTCACAGACTCTGAGATGGAATTACCAACTGTTACACTTGCATCTGTTGCACCTAGCTTTTTTGCAAGATCTAAACAATATGATGCTTTGAATTTTAAATATTCTTGATCTTTAATCATTATCTAGAGTTTTGTTCCACCCACAGTCATTTTATCAATTAAGATTGAAGGTTGAGCTACACCTACTGGTACCCCTTGACCTGCTTTTCCACAAGTTCCAATACCTGGATCCATCATCATGTCATTTCCAACCATCGACACTTCTTTTAAAATTGATGGACCATCTCCTATTAAAGTTGCCCCTTTAATTGGAGATCCGATTTTACCATTATTAATTTCGTAAGCTTCTGTACAATTAAAAACAAATTTTCCAGAAGTGATATCAACCTGTCCTCCTCCAAAACTTACTGCAAAAATTCCTTTATCGACTGATTTTATCATTTCATCTTGCGTCTGCTTGCCACTTAACATCATCGTATTTCTCATTCTTGGCAAAACAATATGTTTGTAATTTTCTCGTCTTCCACTTCCTGTGGATCTAGTTTTCATTAATCTTGCATTCAACCTGTCTTGCATAAAATTTTTCAAAATTCCATTTTCAATTAAAACTGTTCTCTCAGTTGGTGTACCTTCATCATCAATTGTTAAACTTCCTCTTCTTTTATCTATAGTTCCATCATCTATAATGGTAACACCTTCACTAGCAACTTTTTGACCCATTAAATCATGAAATGCTGAAGTTTTTTTTCTATTAAAATCTCCTTCTAATCCATGTCCAATTGCCTCATGGATTAAAATTGCAGGCCACCCTGGACCTAATACTACTTTCATTTCACCTGCTGGAGCTGGTTTGCTCTCCAGGTTAACTGATGCAATCCTTAATGCTTCTTCACAAATATTTTTCCAATTATCATCTTTTAAATATTCATCATAAGATTGTCTGCCTCCAACACCATAAACACCTGTTTCTTTTCTTCCATTTTTTTCAAGCATCACAGAAACATTAAATCTAATGAGTGGACGAACATCTGTTAAAGCTTCACCACCTGATCTTATAATTTCAATCGATTTTTGTTCACCTGCAAAACTTGCTGTTACCTGTTTAACTGTGGAATCTTTTTTACGTAAGTAATCATTTACTTTATTCAAAACTTCTAATTTAGAATCTAATGATTTTTGTTCAATTGGATTTATATCTTCATAAAATTTATTATTAGTTTTAGGAATTTCATGGTTATAAGTTCCTTTGCTTGATTTAAGAGTGGATTTAAGGTTTTTGGAAGAATTTTTTAAAGACTCTTTTGAAATTTCGTTTGAGTGTGAATAAGCAACCACTTCATCTGAAATAGCCCTAAAACCAAAACCTAAATCAGAACTGTAATTTGAACTTTTAATCTTATTGTCATCAAGTAAAATTGACTCTGATTTAGAGTCTTCAAAATATATTTCACCATCATCACAATTTTTTAATGTATCAGATACTATTTCTTCCACATCATTTCTTGTTAGATCTGTTTTATTAAAAAAATTACTCATAGAAACTTACATAGTTGTTTATGTATAATTTTCAATGGATGATTTTACGCATGTACAAAAGTAACACTAATAGATAGATATTTAAAAGTAATGAAAGTGTATTTTAATAATTCCTGTAAAATATGTAGATCAGAGATCAATTTATACAAAAAAGAAAATATTGAAGAAATTGATTGGGTTGATATCACTAATAATTCTGCTGCAGAAAAAGAAACATCTAAAAAAGATAAAGATCTTTTAAGAAGATTGCATGTAAAAGAAGGAAACAAAATAATTGAGGGTGCAGAGGCCTTTCTTTATGTTTGGAAAAAAATTCCAAAATATAAATTTTTATATAAATTTTTTAAACTTCCAGTAATTTTTACTTTATTCAAATTTGCATATGAAATTATTGCTTATTTTTTATATCTAAAAAATAAAAAACAATTAAAAAATAATTAAAAAACTAATCTAAAAAAAATAATAAAATTTGACTCAATAAAGACATTGAGCAAATAAACATAATCATTACAACAGAATACATTAAGGTGATAATCTTATTTTTTTTTCTTCTTAATCTTACAAACTCTTTATCATCTAAATCAGAAATATCTCTTTCACCTATGACTTGATAATCATAACTCCATCTCCAAGTAGAGTCACCTAGCCTTGAGTCTAAATTATTATAATATCTTATCCAAGCGACAACATATTGTAAGATCAAAAATAAAATTACCATTGTTATGGTTCCAAAAAACATTCTTTAATAATACTTAATTAATTTAGAAGTTTAATTGTTATTTTTGGCTCTTTTTCTAGCAATTAATTGTGTAAGAGAGTCGACCATAGTGTCTGAGGCCTTGAAGATTTCATTATTTTTAAATTCATGTGAAATATTTTTTTCTGGATTAGTTTTATCTTCAATAACTATTCCTTCATCTGGTGAATTATTTTTTATATATATTAATAACAGCCACTCTTCATCGGGTGACTCATCCCATTTTACAAAAATTTCACCTGTTTCAAATCTTTTATCAATACATCTAAAAATGGACATGTGTCTTGTTATGTGTCTTTTATTTAATTGAAAAACTAAACTGCTTGCACTTCTATAAAAACTTTCTAATGCAAATTCTATTTTTTGTCTTGCTATAGTATATTCTTTTTCTTTTCTTAATAATGTTTCTCTGTCTTCATCGCCTTGAATTTTTACACCTAAAGCTTCTACTCTTTCTCTTATTTTTTGATCTCTAATTATTCGGTATTTCTCTTTTAATTTTTCTATCCTCTGCTGAAGACCAGAATAATCGTCTCTTTTTTCTTTAAGTGATATTTTTTCAAGTTTTTCTAGTTCTTTAACTTCTCTAATTCTAAATTTTTCAATTTGTTTTTCTAATCTTAATTGCTTTAAAAATTGCTTTTGTTTTTCAGCTTGTTCAATTCTTAGTAGGGCTTGCTCTTTTCTTAAAAATAATTTTATATCTTTAGCTCTTTGTTTTTCAAGCTTAACTTCTTCTTTTAAAGCTTGTTCTTTTAACTTAATTTTTAACTCTTGTTCTTTTTGTTTTTCTTTTTCAATTTTAATTTTATCTAATCTTTCACTTTCTTGTTTTTTCAATACAAGTCTTCTTGCTTCATCTTTTTTTAGAGTTTTATATTGAAATATTGTATTAGCTATTTTATCAAAAAACGCTTGAATGTATTTTTCTATACTAAAATTTATTTTAAATTTTATTTCTGGTTTTAATGAGTTTTGAAAATTAATTATTTTTAAAATTAAATTTTTTTTTTGTGGCTTTCTAGTTTTATTATTTGTAATTTTATTTTTTAATTTTTTAATATTACTGGACTTTAATTTTGGTTTAGTTTTTTTTGATTTTTTTTTAATAGGTTTTAATTTTTTATTAGTTTTTCTTTTAACCGTACTTTTAATCTTTTTTGATTTTTTTTTTGTTTTTTTTATTTTTAAGAGTTTTATTTCTATCAATAATTTATTGATAAATATAGTCTCTTGTGACTGGAGTGGATGTATAATTTTTTGTTAATTGAAATTGATACACAACCTGATCTCCCCATTTGAATGCCATTTCACATCCAGCTAAATAAAATTCCCACATTCTAAAAAACTTCTCATCAAACATTTGAATAATTTTTTCTTTATTATTAATACAATTTTCTTTCCAATGTCTTAAAGTGTGAGAATAGTGAAGTCTTAAAACCTCAATATCAGAGACAATTAATCCTGCTTTTTCAACTGGTGTAGTTACTTCGCTCAAACTTGGAGTATATCCTCCCGGAAATATATACTTTGTAATCCATGGATGCGGGTCTCTTGGAGGGTTTACCGATCCTATAGTGTGTACCAAGGAAATCCCATCTTCTTTTAGTAGTTTATTAATTTGTTTAAAAAATTTTTTATAAAACTTTCTACCCACATGCTCAAACATTCCAACACTTACGATTCTGTCAAATTTTTCATTAAGTTCTCTATAATCTATTAATTTAAAGTTTAGTTGATTCTCTAAATTAAGTTCTTTCGCTCTTTTGTTGCAGTAATTAAATTGATTTTCAGACAAAGTTATTCCGGTCACTTCACAATTGACACTTTTAGCAATATCTATTGCCAAAGACCCCCATCCACAGCCAATGTCTAAAACTTTCTGATTAGGTTTGATGTTTAATTTTTTAATTATATGTTGAATCTTGTTATTTTGAGCTTCTTCCAATGTATCACTCTCATTTTTAAAATATGCACAAGAGTATTGTCTTTTTGGATCTAAAAATAAATCATACAAATCATCTGAAATATCATAATGATGGGATACATTCATTTTAGATTTTTTAATGAAATTAAAGTTTGTCAAATATCTATAAGATCCTCTCAATCTATTTATTAAATAACTAAAAAAGTTAAGCTCATTTCTTCCAAAATTCATCAGCGCTAAATCCAGAAATTCACTCAAACTTCCATTTTCAATTATAATATCTCCATTAGTGTAGGCTTCACCAAAATATAAATCTGGATGAAGCAATAGTTTGTAATAAAGCTTTTTATCTAAAATCTTAACTTTAATTGGTTTGTCACTTTTGGGAGAGCCAATAATATAATTTTTAGATTGTGCATCAACTAAAATAAAACCATCATTCTTAAAAACACTATTTAAGAATCTTGCTAGCTGCATCTTATGCTGCCATAGATGGTTTTATTGCAAAATTTAATTTTTCTAAATTTTCCATTAATTCTTTTTCATCTTGAGAATTTAGAATATTTAAAGGTGGTAAAACGTTTTCATAAAACTGATTATGTTTAGAATAATACGTGTGAAGTCCTGATATTAAATTATATTTTTCAAATGAATTTCTAACATCACATAACTTTTGATTAACTGTTTGGTCATTACCAGCTATAAAATCATCATAGACTTTTCTTGCCAATTCAGAAGTGACATTGCAAGTTGCTGTTATAATTCCTGAACAACCTAATTCAAGACCTTTTAATAATTTTGATTCTGAGCCAGGTAAAATAGAAAAATTATCTAATTTTAGATTTTCAAAAAGATTATAAGAGCTATCTTTAACTCCAATAATTTGCTCTGGGAAACGTTTTACTAATTCTTCCACACATTCTATGCTAAACTTATAACCACATAATTTTTCAAAATTATAAAGAACTATTTCACTTTCAGGAAGTGCTTCAATTATTTTTGTATAAAAGTTGATAGCATCTCTATCTTCATACTTGTAGTAGGCAGGAGGCATAATTAAAAATTTATTAAAATCTAGAGATTTTGCTACTCTCATTAAATTAATAGTTTCTCCAAGTGAATTTAATCCTGTGCCTATTAAATATTTTTCCTTATATTTACTTATTGATAATTGATTGAGTAAATTAATTTTTTCAGCAACTGGTATTAGTTGAGCCTGTCCAGTACTACCAAATATTGCCATTCCGTGACAACCTTGATCGATAACCATCTCTGCATGTTCTATAGTTTTTTTTACATCTAATGTCAGGTCTTTATTTATTACTGACATTGAGGCTGCATATATACCTTTTATCTTACTCATAAATAAAATTAATCTAAAAAAAAAATTTAGTAAAGATTAAATAACCTAGCTTATGTCACTTAAAACAATTTCTTTTGCCTCATTTACAATAGATGAGAGCCTAGCAGTTTCTGGTGAAATATCAGGGTGAATTTTTTTTTGTATTTTAATATAGGCTCTATTAACTTTCTCTTTAGTTAAACTTTGAGCAGGATTTAGATTAAGTATTTTGTAAGCTTCTGATGTTGACATAGAAGATGTGCTAGATACATTTTTGTTTTTAAAAGAAAATCTTCCAGAATTTCTTAAAGTTTGAATCAGCCTAAAAAGTGAAATTAATTGAAATAATGAAAGACCTTTTAATTTTAATAAGGCTAAACTTGCAATTGTCAGTGGTAAAGTTAATAAAAATTTACCCCCAATTGCAAATAAAATTGCAAAAATAATTAAACCAATAAAAAGTAATATTCTTAATCCTTTAGATATTTTTTTTGAGGCAATACTCCCAAAAAGTCTCAATAAAAAATATAAGGCAGTCAAAATTAATACTGTATAAATTATTATATTCATATATTTCCTTAATAAATGAAAATACCATATTTAAAAAAAAAACCAGAATTAAAATCTTACCATAATGTAACATGGGAAGATAATTACAGCTGGATACATCAAAAAAATATTTTGGAAGTTTTAAGAGATAAAACAAAATTAGATCCCGAAGTTAAAAATTATTTAGATAAAGAAAATTCTTATGCAGATTATCATTTAAAAGACACTAAAAATTTACAAAAAAAATTATTTGATGAAATTAAAGCAAGAATAAAATTAGATGATGAGTCACTTCCATATAAAGATCACACATATGAATATTGGTCTAAAACAACAGCTATTGGAAATTACTCTATTAAACTTCGTAAAAAAATTGATACTGATTTAGTTGAAGAAATTTGGAATGGTGATGAGGAAAAAAAGAAGTTAGAAACTGAATATTTCGGTGTAGGTGACTTAGAAGTTAGTAATAATGATAAATATCTTGGTTATTCATTGGACACAAAGGGTTCGGAATATTACACAATTTTTATAAGGGATATTAAAACTAATAAAATTATTACAAAAGAAATTACTGAGACCTCTGGAGGCATTACTTTTAGTTTAGATGACAGATATGTCTTTTATTCTAAACTTGATCAAAATCATAGAGCTCGAAAAATCTACAGACATGAAATTGGCAATTTTAATAATCAAGATGAATTAATTTTTGAAGAAAAAAGTGAAGCATTCACAGTAAGTATTGGCTTAAGTTCAGATGAAAAATATTATTTCATAAATACTTCGGATCATAATACATCTGAACAATATTACTTTGGTGTTGATGAAATTAATACAAAACCCAAATTAATAATGAAACGAGAAAAAGGAATAATCTATTCTGTAAGTTCTTGGGACAATAAATTTTATAATCATACCAATAAAGATGCGGAAGATTTTAAAATTGATGTATCAGACAGTTTAGAGAAACAGAATTGGGAAACTTTTATTCCACCAAGAGATGAAGTTTTAATTGGAGGCTGTACATTTTTAAAAAATTGGATTATTCGCTCTGAAACTTCAAATGCATTAGATAAATTGTTTGTAAAAAATATTTCTTCAGGAGTAGAAGAAGAATTAATATTTTCTAACGAAAATGTATATGTTCCTGGTATCTCTTTAACTCAAAGAAATAGAGATACAGATAATGTTTATCTTGGATATTCTTCCCCAAAAACACCATCAAGAGTATATTCATACAACTTATCAACTAAAGCTAAGAAACTTGTAAAAGAGCAAGAAATACCATCGGGCCACAATCCTGAAGATTATATTGTTGAAAGAGTAGATTACAAATCGCACGATGGAAGATTAGTTCCATTAACAATTACAAGACATAAAAAGACTAAAATTGATGGTTCGGCAAATTTATTGCTTTATGGATATGGTTCATATGGAAGTTCAATGAGTCCCAACTTTTCGTCAACAAGATTAAGCTTAATCAACAGAGATATTATTTGGGCCACTGCACATATTAGGGGTGGTATGGAAAAAGGAATGAAATGGTGGAAAGAAGGAAAGCTTACTAATAAAAAAAATACCTTTGAAGATTACATTCATGCTGCAAAATATTTGATTGACAATAACTATTCATCAAAAGGAAAAATAATTGGTATGGGGGGCTCTGCTGGAGGCTTATTAATGGGAGCAGTTGTAAATCAAGCACCAGAATTATTTTTAGGAATTATTATGGCAGTACCATTTGTGGATTCTTTAACCACAAATCTTGATCATTCTTTACCTTTAACTGTTGGAGAATTTGATGAATTTGGAAATGCCAAGGATATTAAAGAACATTTTGATTATATATTTTCTTATGCTCCTTATAATAATATTAAGAAAATGGATTACCCACACATATTAATTACTACAAGCTTAAGTGACAATAGAGTTTTGTTCGACGAGCCTGCAAAATTTACTGCTAAGTTAAGAGAATATAAAACTGATAATAATTTGCTTCTTTTAAAAACAGAGATGAATGCTGGGCATGGTGGAAAATCTGGAAGAGACGGTGCAATAGAAGAAATTGCTATTGATTATGCATTTGCATTAAAAGTTGCTGAAAAAATTTAATATTTAATCTTGAAATATTTAAAATAATTCCCAAATAAAAATAGTAAGTCGCCTAATGGGGCTTGCATAAATAAACTTGCTTAACAAAAGGAGAATATTATGACAAGTAAGGATCTATCAATCTTTAACTCACTAAGACCTTTTTCAATTGGTTTTGACGATATGTTTGATCAATTTGAAAATATGTTGGGAAATGGAAATTTGACAATGCAGTCAAATTATCCACCTTACAACATTAGAAAAACTGGTAAGGACAATTATGCTATTGAAGTAGCATTAGCTGGTTTTAGCAAAAATGATGTTGAAGTTGAGTTTGAAGATAATTTATTAACTGTAAGAACTAAACAGATAAATAAATCTGAAGAAAATAATGTTGATGGAGAAATTATTCATAAAGGTATCTCACAAAGACAATTTGCAAGATCATTCACTATTGCTGATGATGTAAAAGTAAATGGTGCTGCGCTTAAAGATGGTCTTTTAACAATATCTTGTGAAAGAATAATTCCAGAGCATAAAAAGAAAAAACTTATTGAAATTAAATAAGCTTGACCTTACTTGCGGGGATTTTTTCCTCGCAAGTACGACTTAAAAACAACCGTTAGATACAAATCCAATTACAATTTTTTCAGGATTAATTTCAAACCTTCTCTCACAGGGAATTCCATATTTTTTGGTATTATAAATTAACTCATAATTCCCTTTTGCATTTTTGAAATCTTCGTCTGGCTTTCCTAATTCCATTTGCAAAACACTTGCTGGTTTACTAATATATTTACTTAATTTTTCATTTTCCTTTTCAATAATTGCATCTGTCTTATCTTTGATGGTTTGACATCCTGTGGTCATCAAAAGGAAAAAAAATGAAATTAAAAAAAAATTTAATTTTTGCATAATTAGATCTTAACAACTCAATTATGGCATAAATATAAACTTCTCAGTTGAAATTTGTGAATAAACATTAGTTTTAAAGGGTATTTGTCAACAGAATCAAATATTTATCTTCTATTAGGAGGACAAATGCTTGAAAATTATTTCAATTATAAAAAACACAAAACAGATTTTAAAACAGAAGTAATAGCTGGAACTACAACGTTCTTAACTATGGCTTACATAATGTTTTTAAATCCATTTATCTTATCGGGAGAATTTGCCGGACCCGAAAAAGGTTTCTTTGATTTCGGCGCAGTATATACCGCTACAATATTAGCAACAGCATTAGCATGTTTTATAATGGCTTTTTATGGAAAAACTTGGCCGATTGGACTTGCACCTGGTATGGGAATTAATGCATTCGTTGCCTTTGGTGTTTGTGCAGGAATGGGCTACACACCACAAGAAGCTTTAGGTGCAGTGTTAGTTGCTGGTGTATTGTTTTTGATTATATCTCTTACACCTATTAGAGCTTGGTTAATTAACTCGATTCCAAAAAGTCTTAAGTTAGGAATTGGAGCTGGTATTGGATTATTCTTAGCAATAATTGGTCTTCAAATAATGGAAGTCGTTGTTGATAATCCAGTAACACTGGTGCAGCTAGGTGATTTGAGCAATCCTTTGGTATTGTTAGGTTGTGCTACGTTCATAGCAATTATTGTATTAGAAAAAATGAAAGTCAAAGGTAATATTATTATAGGTATTTTAGTTTTTAGTATTATTGCTTGGGCGACTGGACTTGCAAAATTTAATGGTATTGCAAGCTCACCACCACCGATGACATATTTGTTTGATTTTGATCTGTCTGCTGCAATGACAGCTGGAATGTCTACTGTAATATTTACTTTATTGTTTATTGACTTTTTTGATACCGCAGGAACTTTAACTTCTGTGGCAAACGTTGCAGGTAAAGTCGGTAAAGATGGAAAAGTTAAAGATATTAATAAAGCAATGTTGGCTGATAGCGTTGGTACAGTTGCGGGAGCTATGATGGGAACAACAACAGTTACAAGTTATGTGGAATCTGGAGCTGGTGTAAAAGCTGGTGGAAAAACTGGAATGACCTCTCTTGTTATTGGTTTGTTATTCTTAGCATGTATATTTTTTGCCCCTTTAGCAACAAGTTTACCTAAACAAATTGATGGTGCAGCGTTACTTTTTGTATCTGTTCTTTTTATAAGAAATATTACAGATATTGAATGGGACGATATTTCAGAGGCTGCCCCAGCTATTCTTGCAATGATTGCGATGCCTTTAACTTACAGTATTAGTAATGGTATTGCTTTAGCTTTCGTATCGTATGCTTTAATCAAATTATTTACTGGAAAGTTCTCAAGCACTTCTCCAGCAATTTGGGTTATTGCGATACTTAGTGTTGTGAGTTTTGCTGTTGCTTAGATAAAAATTTAATAGGGCTAGTTCAGCTGGCCCTATTATTAATTTCTTTTAATAATTTCTTCTATAGATAGTTCTTCATAATGTTCAGTTGGCTGAACAATCCAAGGGTCTGAGTCTAGCCTTACTGGACAAAAATCTGGTTCAAAAGTTGACGATTTTTTTTTCCATAAACATGCTGTTTTTACTTCTTGAATATAATCTTTAGTTGGAGCATAATTTCTTAACCACTCTATACTTTTATTCAACGTTAAACCTGTATCTGAAAGATCATCAACCAAAAGTACTTTATTATAATCTTTACTTTCAGCTAAAGAACTAATCTCCCTAGCAAACATTAATTGTCCTTGCTTATCCTCCATGCCTTCTCCCGAATAACTTTGAATAACAATATAAGCTATCGGTAGTTTTAAAATTCTTGAAAGAATATCTAGAATTGGAGCTGCACCCCTCATTATTCCAACTAAAACTGTAGGTTTGTATTTTTTGTGAATCTCAATTGCTAATTTCTCAACAATTTTGTTATATTCATCAAAAGTGATAATTAATTTATCTGCCATAAATTTTACTATCATAACTAAAAAATTTTAAAAGGGAGAAATGATGAAAGGATATTGGGTATGTATATATGAAAAAATTCATAATGAAGAGAAGCTGAAGGAGTATGCTGTTAAAGCTAAGCCTGCAGTAGAAAAGTTTTCTGGAAAATTCCTAATTAGAGGTGGAAAAAATAGAACTAACGACGGAATTGACTCACCAAGAACTGTTGTTGTCGAATTTCCCGATTATAATACTGCTATAGAATGTTATGACTCTAAAGATTATCAGGAAGCACATAATGTTCTTACAGGGCACGCTAAGAGACACCATCAGATAGTAGAAGGTGGTTAATATTAATATTATTAAAAGGAGATATTATGAAAGCCTATTGGATCAGTTTATATACAAAAGTTGAAAATCAGGAAAATTTAAAAAAATACTCAGAAGTTGCAATACCAATTATTAAAAGCTTTGGTGGAGTTCCTATTATTAGAGGTGGAAAACACGAAACATTTGAAGGAGATGATTTTTCAAGAACAGTTGTGTGGGAATTTCCAAGTTATGAAAAAGCTATCGAATGTCATAATTCTAAAGAATATTTGGCCGGATGGGATCTAGCAAAAAATACGACTGATAGACATATGCAGGTAGTTGAAGGATTTAGTACTGAATAGGTTCAGGATCAATACTTCTCCACAAATACCAAGTTGCAACTGAACAATATGGTGTAAACCTTTTATTTAATAAACTTACATATTTTTCAGGTGGTAAATATTTTTTATTATAATTTTTTGAAATAGCTCTTAATAAACCAATATCTTGTACGGGCCAAATATTTGATCGATTATATGTAAATAATAATATCATTTCAGCTGACCACCTACCTATTTGTCTTAATTTAGATAAATATATAATTGCCTCCTCATCCGACATATTTGGAATAAGTTTTGGATTAAATGTTTTGTCTAGCGTTTGTTTAGCTAAACTCTTTATCCCTTTAACTTTTTGTCTACTTAGTCCACAGCTTTTTAGCTGAGTTGTTGTTAACTTATAAACTGTTTTAGCATTAATCTTATTTTTACATTTTTTTTTGAATTTTAAAAATACAGAATTCGCTGCCGCAACACTAATTTGTTGTCCAATAATACTTTTGCACAATGAATAAAAAATATCTTTTCTTGTAGTTAGGGTAATTTCTGATGGCTGCGAATACTTTTTAATTAAAAGGGACATTATTTTATCTTTTTTAGATAAATATTTTTTTGCTGAATTCCAATATTTTGGTATTTTACTCATGTCTAATTGTGGATGGAATTTTCTCTTTATGATAAATTTCTCTTTTTAAAATAATTAATGATGAAAAAACTACGAGCATAGCACCTAGTAAAGTTTTAATCGTCGGTATCTCGTCC
>Ga0213861_10001472_pt1 | contig 20739 bp, 14 predicted proteins | sample PICome_4_FD_160110 | JGI IMG/M metagenome (GOLD analysis project Ga0213861, IMG submission 160110) | Coastal seawater microbial communities near Pivers Island, North Carolina, United States - PICO131 | ecosystem: Environmental > Aquatic > Marine > Coastal | place: USA: North Carolina... | reverse complement strand
ATATAATGATTAATTTATCATGCAGCCATTCAGTTCCCTTCGAAAATGGGACAATGCCGAAACCCCTCATCGGGTCAGAATGTGCTAAGGAACGGGCAGTCCGCTGGGCAGGCGGTCGGGAATGCCCAGCCTTCCGGCAGGTGCCGCGGGGTCTGTCAGGCTGTCCAAAAATGCCGTGATGGCGTTGGTTTCCGCATCCCCCAAGACAATCTTTCGCGGCTCAGCGGCGGCTGCGATGGCGGCAACCTGCTTTGGGTCATCCATGACCAGAAAATCCTCAGACCCATAGGCGGGCAATATCGCCTGAGACCGATCGTATCGCAGGATCGCCTCTGCCGGGTTGGCATGATCCGCGATAAAGGCCGCAATGTCGCGGTGGCTGCCCGCATGGCCGTAGGGCGCTGTCAGCATCACATTGCGCAAAGATGGTGTGCGAAAAGCATAGAGGTCGGCCGGATCACCGGTTACCCGAAACCGTCCTTCATCGCGGTGATGATCCTCGAATACGGCCGCTTTGCCGGGGCCAAGCTGGGGGGCTGCCATGGCGTGAAAACGATGATCCGTCATGAAAGGGCCGCTGTGACAATCGGCGCATCCTGCGGGCCCGTAAAACAGCGCGGCACCTGCCTTGGCCGCATCGCTCAGGTCGGCCTGGCCCCGCAAATAGGCGTCAAAGGGTGACGTGTCAGAACGCCATTCAAAGGCCATAAAGGCTGCGATGGCATTCGAAATATCGGTAAAAGCGATGTCATCGGGGCTATGGATATGGGGATAGACGGCTGTGAATTGCGTGGCATATTCAGGAATGTCCGCAACCCGCCGCGACAGCAAATCCCAAGCGCCATCCGTGCCCGTGATCCGGCCCTGACGCACAGCACGCGCAATTTCGTTTTCCTTGTAGCCGCCGGCCATTTCATCGGCGCTGAGCACGGGAAACATCGTTTGCGCAGATAAGACTGAGCTGAACCCAGCAAGCATATCCGCATCCATAGGAGAGCGCAGACCGCCAGGATGATCCGGTGCCGCCTCAAGCCTCCCATCATGGAACACGACGGTAAATTCTCTGGCTCCCAGATTGAATAGGGCCGGGGCATTGCGCGGAATGCGTTCTTCGGGCGGATTGTTCGGATCTGCCTTGCGCGCGGTGCCAAGACCGACGCCGCCATCACCAAAGGACAGCGATACACCGTCTGCGGTCCCAAACTTTGGATGGTGGCAGGTGGCGCAGGCCACGTTGCGGTTGCCCGAAAGGATCGGATCATAAAACAGATGCTGTCCCAAGGTCGCCTCGGCCAGATCGACGGGAATATAATCCGCGTCGGTCACCGGTTCTGGCAGGCTTTGCGCGGCCATGGGTTGGGCAATCATGCAGGTCAGAAAGAAGAATGTGGTCAGTTTCATTGCGGGTGCGGATCCTTGGTCAATCCGAATGTGAAACAAACCGCGATGACACACAATTGAATTCAGACCATTGTAACCGCAGCAGGTGTAACCGGGCGATTAATGAATGCCTAAGCCATAAGGAGAACCGTAGGTTTTTTACTTTATCTCACATCTAATATTTACATAATATTGATTATACGAATACTGGATGCCAGCAGGTGGATTCACAAACGAAGTGCAAATTTTGTACCAAGGTACTGAATTGCATGGAGTTAAATTATGGGCTGCTGTTACCCTCACCTGAGCTTGGATGAACGCCGCAAGATTGCCAACTGGCGATATGCGAAGACGCCGGTTTCTGAGATTGCCGATCGCTTGGGCCGCGACCCCTCAACGATCTATCGCGAGATCAAGCGCAACTCGGTGCGCTTTGATGACCAGCCAGAGCTGAATGGCTATCACGCGCTCTGCGCTCAGGACAAATACGAAGACCGCCGTGCCATCCATCGCAAACTGATCCGATATCCCAAAATTATGGCGGCTGTGCGGAGCGGTTTTGAAGCGGGATGGTCGCCCGAACAGATCGCGGGACGGATGCGTCTTGAGCGTCATCCGATGCGGGTGAGCCACGAGACAATCTATCGCTATGCCTACTCCAAGGATGGCCGTGCTGAGAAGTTCTATCAGCATCTGCCCCGCCATCGGCGCAATCGCAGGCCGCGAGGGATGCGTAAGCAGCATGGAAGCCAGTTTCTGGAGGCTTTGGCCATAAAGCACCGTCCTGAGACCATTGGTGAACGCAGCGAGTTCGGTCATTGGGAGTGCGATCTCGTCATGTTCCGCAAGGAGTTTGGCAAGGCCAACGTGACCTCGCTGGTCGAGCGTGTCAGCCGGTTTGCGGTCGTACTAAAGAATGCTGATCGGCAGTCCAAACCTGTCATGGAAGGCCTGATTGATGGCCTGTCTTCTTTGCCATCCCATGCCCGACAATCGATCACCTTTGATCGCGGCACAGAGTTCAGCGCCTGGCAGCATATGAAAGACGGTCTTGGCGCGGATCCGTGGTTCTGCGATCCGCAATCTCCTTGGCAAAAAGGTACGGTCGAGAACACCAACAACCGTCTGCGCCGCTACCTGCCCCGCAAGTCCGATCCTACGTCGTTCACAAATCGATATTTGAGGTCGATTTGCAACCGCCTCAACGCAACGCCTCGTAAATGTCTGGGGTATCAAACCCCTGCCGAAGTGTTCCGCACAAAGCTAATGGAAGGCGCATCATCGCCCTGATATGTTGGAACGGCAGAAATTGCGCTTCGCCATGAGTTCTCATCAGGCGGACCCTGTCCGGACCGCGCCCAAACGCTTATAATTTGCCCTGATCAAGCCATTCTTCCAACTGCTTGCGGCTGATTTCGAAATGCATGCTGTCCTCGCGGCGCCAAGATGCACCCCAGACCCAACCTTCGGTGCGGAAAAAATCTGCAAGTATCGTCAAACCCAATTGGGTGCGACCGTCCCCAAGCGTATCAAGGCGCCCGTCGATGTTGAGATCAACGGCAAGACCGAAACTATGGGTTGAGAGACTGTCGCGGGTGCCGCGAATGCGTCTGACACATAGCGCACCTGCAGTGTTGATGCGTGCATATAAATCAGGATCCGTGATCCGGACATTTTCAAACACGCGGCGCAGGGATTCGATGGCAGGTTTCAGCATGGTGACACGGATGGGGCCCACCTGCTCTGTCACAAGCTGGGATTTCAAACGGGCGTTTGTCATCGGCTCACAGGTATCGCTTAGAATGTCACGCGGTCTGCCCAGTTTGGCGGCCAGATATGTCGGTCCCGCGACCTTCAGCCCCTTGTTCACATTCTGGCGGTCCGCGATCAATACAACCTGAGCATAGGCATCAATAATATCATTCACCCCATTTTGCTCAAAAACTTCGGATCCGTCTGTCAGGGCTCCTTGAGTTCCAGCTCCTGGTGTTTGAGGCGTAAATGCGGGGCGATTGCGGACTTCTTGCCCCAGTGCAGACATCCCTTCGCGGATATCCTCGAGGCGCAGCCTGATGTCCTCGACTTGCTGGTTCAAAATTTCAATTTCAATGCGCGCCTGGGAATCGATTGCAGGGCCGCTGCTGCTGTAATTCTGCCCGATGGCCATGGGAATAACGTACCATAGGACGGGTGCCAAAATGATGGCAAAGGCAAGGATAATGGTCGGTATCAACCGCATAAAGATGTGCTTTCTAAAATGAGTGGGCGCTGCCACGTCCGCAGTGTAGGCGAAACACCTATCCCGCGTCAAAAGCGTTGTGACAGGGCGCGCTGTCGTATAGCCTGAAGTCAATAGATTTAGCGAAACCCATTTTTTGAAAGGAGGAGATATGTTTTTCTCACGTGCTTTTGCGACCGTTTCTCTGACTGCAGCCTTAGCGCTGGCTGGCCAGTTTGCCGCTGCCCAGACTGAATTGACAGCCGATCAGATCAAAGACGCTTTTAACAAGCAAAAAACCCGCGGTCTGGTCATCGTACCACAGGGCCAAGAAAACGCTGCCGCAACAGACAGCAGTGCGCAAACCGAAGTGGCGGCAGCCGCGGCATATTCCGCTGTGGACAAGGCCGATCAGGTGAACGTCAAGATCAGCTTTGATTTCGACAGCGCGGCCCTGCGCGAGGATTCAAAGCCCAAGCTGGCCAGCATGTGCCAAGCGATGAAGGCGGTGGACGTTGCCGTGTTCCAGATCATCGGCCATACCGACAGCTCGGGTTCTGCCTCTTATAACCAGAACCTTTCCTTGCTGCGTGCCCAAGAGGTCAAGCGCCATCTGGTATCGACCTGCGATATTGACCCGAACCGCCTTGAAGCCATCGGGATGGGCGAAAGTGCCCCGTTCGATCCGGCTGATCCACGCAGTGATGCCAATCGCCGGGTTGAGTTTCAGGCGCTGGGTTAAACCCACGCCGCACCTCGCCGGAACTCTCATTGGATTGAGCTTATGACAGAACCCCGCCCCGGCGACGCCTTTCAGCCTGGTGACGTCCTGAACAACACCTATCGGATCGAAGCGTTATTGGGGCGCGGTGGAACCTCTGATGTATACCGCGCCCGGAGCGAAATTTCCGGGCGACTGGTTGCGATCAAGGTGCTCAAGGCAGAATTTGCGACAAATGACGATTATCTGATCCTGATGACCCGCGAAGAAGAAATTCGCGAGATCAGGCATGATGCGATCGTGCGGTATTCCGAAAACCACCGGACTTCGGACGGTTTGGTCTATCTGTTGATGGATTTCATTGATGGGCCGGGCCTGGACCGCAGACTGAAAGACGGGCCAATGTCGGCCGATGATCTGATGGTGGTGTGTAAACGGGTCGGTGAGGGGCTGCAGGCCGCTCATGCCCGCAGCATCGTTCACCGTGATCTTTCCCCTGACAATATCATTCTGCGTGACAATGATCCGGCACAGGCGGTGGTGATTGATTTTGGCATCGCAAAGGATACTAATCCCGGCGCTGAAACCATCGTAGGTAATGAATTTGCCGGGAAATACGCCTATGCCGCGCCTGAACAGCTAAGCGGAAAGACCGATGCACGGTCTGATATCTATTCGCTGGGCGCGCTGTTGCTGGCGAATTTCCGTGGCAAATCCCCCGATGTGGGGGCCAACCCCATGGAGGTGGTCCAGAAAAAGACCCAGACCCTGGATACATCCGACGTGCCAGAGCCGTTCAAGACGCTGCTGGACAAGATGACTGCCCCTGATCCGAACGACCGGTTTCAGACGATGGCCGAGGTTCTGGCGTTCTTGGACAATGGCGGTGCCCAGGACGCCCTGTCAGACGCGACAGTGATTGTGGCCCCGCCCCGCGCACAAAAAATTGAGGTGGCACCGAAAGCAGAACCCGCACCCAAAAAGGCCGAAAAATCCGGGGGCATGTCCGGTGGCCTGATTGCAGCGGCGGCGGCTGTTGTGGTGATTGGCGGGGGGGCTGCGGCGTTTTTTGGTGGCCTGTTTGGCGGTGGCGGCCCCAGCTATCCAGCGGTCAGCCCCTTTGCGCTGGTCATTGATAATATGGAAAACCTGCCGGTTGCCGCAAATGGCTATGTGCCGGACGCAGATTTGCAGAATGCATTGGTGGCCCGCATGGCGGCACTGGGCGGGACGGCAAATTTGACGCTCGCCTCAGGTGATATTTCCGACAGCTGGTCGCAGGATGTTCTGACGGTATTGGATGACCTTGCCCCACTGAACGAATGGCAGCTCAGCCTTGAGGGAAATACAGCTGAAATCAACGGGACCACCACGGATCAGTCGGTTCTGGCCGCGCTGGACACGAAATATTCCCAAGGATGGCCCGGCGGGCTGAGTGGTACATTTGATGTTGCCCTTACCTCGCTCTTCCTGGCCCCGGCTGAGGTGGAGGGGCTGCTGACGGATTTTGCTGATTGCGGCCCGCTGCATCTGATTAATGCGCCTCTTGCCCTTGGCTACGGTGCGGATGATCCGATCCTCGTCGCGGGCTCTTTTGCGAGCGAGGCAAGCCGGGACGGTTTGCAGTCCTCACTTGACGCGATCGCGCAGGCGCGGCCGGTTGTGATCAACGCTGATATTCTGAACCCGACTTTATGTCTTGTGGAGAACTACCTGCCCAATGCCCCCGAGAGCGATATCACCATTGCCTTTGAGGATGGGGCCACGGGCCGCAATGTTCCCAGTGGCGAATTCGTGGTGGGCCAAAACCCCGTGATTGACGTGATTATTCCCGAAACCCTCAGCACTGGATATCTGTCGGTGTCTGTTCTGGATGTGTCGGGCAATGTCTTTCATCTGTTGCCCAACATAGGCCGGTCTGACAATTCAGTTGAGACGCTGCGCGCGTCACAGGATGGCGCTGTGCCTTTGAGGGTGGCCTACCGTCTGGATGAAGAGCGCCCGTCGGGAGGCATCGCCTTTGCCGTGGATGGCACATCGCTTGGCAAAAGCAAGATCCTGGTGATCCATTCTGATGCGCCACTGTTTCGCGAAATGCGTCCTACAACGGAATCGGCCCTGGGCTATGCCGAAGCATTGAGCAAACAGGTCGAAGCAACGGACAGGTTGATCCGGTCCTTGGACAGCCGCATTCTGACGTCGCAAAACCCCTGACGGCTGGGGTGGTTTTCGAAACAACCCGATCAGGTATTCCGAGAAACGCGTCAGACGATATCCACCACTGCCGTGGTGATATTGTCCGCGCCCCCGCCTGCCAGCGCAATCTGGATCAGATGATCGCAGATCAGCTCAATCGGTTGGGTAGAAAGCGCCTGGCGCAGCATTTCAAAGGTCGCGTATTTGGTCAGCCCGTCAGAGCACAGCAGAAAACGGTCACCGGGTGCCGTTTCACCACGTATCTTGTCCAGATCCAGCACATCTCCGACACCCACGGCACGGGTGATCGCATTGGATTGCGGATGGTGTTCGGCCTCGTCCCAGGTCATTTGCCCACTTTCAACCAGCACCGCAACGACCGAATGATCGGTGGTCAGCATGTCAATTTCGCCGTCGCGTAGCCGGTATAATCTGCTGTCCCCGGCCCAAAGTGCCGCAAAATGGCCATCGGCGAGCAGCAGACCGACCACTGTGGCACCTATGACATCAAACCCTTGTGTTTCGGCTTCTTTCTGGATCAGACGGTGGGCGTCCTGGATCGTATCGCGCAGCGCCTGCAACCTGTCGGCGGGGGCCAGATCTTGGGGTATGCCTGCCGCCATATCGGTGATCAACCGGCTGGCGAAATCACCAGCAGCATGGCCGCCCATGCCATCTGACACCAGCCAGATGTTCAATTCAGGCAGCGCCAGAACGGCGTCCTCGTTGACTTTGCGTTTATGCCCAACATGGGTCTGCACGGAATAACGGGTTTTCAGGGTCATGTTTGTGGTCCCGCGTCTGCCCAAAATGGGGAATTCATATCATACAGGGCCGGGACCTGCCTGGCATCTGGCAACCCGTCGCAGATCATGGCCCGGCGGCTGTCGCCAAGTATCGTGCTCCAAACGCTTGGCGTGGAAAAACCCCCTGCCCCCAGCAACGCTGTGGCCAGTTCAGGCGCAAACCCGGTGACTGGGGCCTGTGGCATCACCAATGCACCGGCCTTACGGTACACCGGGGCCGGGTGGTTTTGCGCAGGCTGGGGAATCTGCGCGAGGGCCGCTGCCAATTTGTCCCGGTCCATTGCGTCCTCCAGACAGGCAAGGGCCAGATCCTCAAGGCTGTCAAAGGTGGCATCAGATGTCAGGTGATCCAGTGCCGCTGCGGATGGTCCCGCCACGCTTGTCATCAGGGCCAGCGGCAAGCGGCGGCCGACCCGGTCCACCGATGGCATCAGCACCCCGATTACCTTTGCCGGGCCTGCGATGCCGGGTGCCAGTGAGAACCGCCAGATGGGCGCGGACATATATTGATCATCCCAAGCCGTGCCGATGGTGTCTGCGGCCGCCACCATCGCGCGTTGCAGCCAATCGTCCCAGACCCGCACAAATCCCTTTGGCGCATTGATCTGAAAGAAATCGCCCAAGGCGGGCATCTTTCCAAAAGCGCCAACCCCCCCTTCCATCAGAATGTCTTGGGGCAGTTGAATTTTGACAGAGCCGGAAGCGCAAAGGGATTGATCACCGATCCTGACTGCAGTTGGAAAATTGCGATACGGCCCGAGACGTTAAAGATCACACGCTTGCGGTCAGACACATTGGTGCGTCTGATTTCCGCCGCATCCAGCAAACGGAACCACGCCCAGGGACCATCCTTGGCCAATTGGCTTTCGCCATTTTTGAGGTTGGGTTGAAACACGACACCAGCAAGCCCCACTGTCCCGGGCCAGGTAATCGCCACGGGCGTATTATTGGGGCGTCGGGTTTCAAACAGAACATTCTGTGCACCGATGGTCAGCTGCACGGAATCCGCTTTTGGATCCAGCGCCTCTGGGGTGATCTGGAACTGGACGCTCGGTGTTGCCCCCCCGGCAAAGAAGGCATCCTTGATCTCTGCTGCGTATTGCAGCTGCAGCAGAACAGCCGGTGAAATGCCCAGATCAACATCATTCACCTTTTTCCACGTCCAGGGTCGGCTGCGGGTATCGACATATTTGCCGAGGTTTTCATTGAAGAAGGCATCAATCAGCCCGCCCGGAGCAAAGAGTTTCTGAAAATCGGCCATGGCCACATCAGCCCGTGCACGCCGGTTAAAGGGATAGCGGTTTTCAAGCGCCTGCGTGCAGAATGGCAGCACTGCCGATTGCCAGCGCGCATTGATCGAAGATCGCGTGCCATCCGCTGTGATCCCGGTAGAGCTGCTGGTGATCTGTGATGCCCAACGTTCCAGAGGGCCGGGAATACGCGCAGCCATCTGTTGGAAACGCTGTGTCGCCGTGCCCCCTTCGGCAGCGGTGGCGGCAACGCCGCTGAACGACATCTTGTTGAGTTCCTGATAGACCTCTTGCAGCACGGCAATCAGCTGATCCAACTGACTGTTCTGACCTTCGGGCCGGTCCACAAGTGTATGGAGCCATTCAAACCGTTCCTCGACATAGGCCCCGGGCGGTTTTGGCGGCGCGCCATTTGTGCCTGTCGCACTGTTTTGCAGCGCCTCAAGCAAGATCTCGCCCTGAATGCTGAGGGCTGATCGCGCCTCAATCCCTGCGACTTGTCCCAGCCCTTCGCTGACTGCCTGACTGGCAGCCGAAGACCGGTCTTCGGTCAGTTTGGTCTGCTGCGAGATTTCGTTGAGGATATTCACCAAGGGCGACGTAGGGCCAGACAGAACATTGGTCACCTCAACCGCATGTGACAGCGATTCCAGTGGTACAACGTCGATATCCCCAAGCAGCGCGTCATATTTGGCAATATAATCATTGTAATACAGGTTCAGAACATCCCGGCTGAGCGCGGTCAGCGCGGCATCTGTTTGTTCCGCAACGCCGCGCGGTCCCAGAACCCAGCTCTCACTCTGGATGCGTTTGGCCACGCCAAGTGCTTCTCCGAGAAAGACTTCGTTGAAGCCCGAATAGGTAAAGATGCCTTCGACACCTTCGTTCAGCGGCTTTCCAGATGATCGTACCAACACCCGTGCGACTGCCGGACCACCGGCGTCGGTCAGGCGCCATTCGGGCAAATTCGTTGCAGAAGGGCTCTTGATGATGCCGTTATAGACACGTTGTGCCAGCGGCATTTCAGACAAAAGACCTTGAACCTGCTCGACAAGCGGGCCGTTCAACGCGATTTTCGCCATCGGCTGCGACAGCAAGGCATCAAGATGCAGCGCCAGATCATTGCGCAGATCGGCGCGGCTGGGACCGGCAAAGGTGATGGACCAATCAATATTCATCCATTCCTTGATCAGGGCGGGGTTCATTGGCCCCTCAAGACCCAGCATCAGGTATATCTTCAGCGCTTCATAAAGCAGGTCTGGGTTGTTCACATTCCCGGTGATCTGTTCCTCAAGCCGCAAAAGCAGCCGCGGCAAGATCCGTTGGTTCAATGCCGCGCGGTAGGTCTGCGCGGCTTGCGTGCCGATCACTTCGCCCTGGTACAGCCCGTAGGTCAGGCGGCTTTCGGGTTCGGGGTCACCTGCGGTGGGGTTAGTGGGCATGTCGCGCAGAATGTTCAGCGCATCGATGACCGGTGGCAAATCCGTATCGCCGATCGGGCTGCCGGGCAGTGTCGAGCTGAGGACCTGATAGGCCTCCACGTGGTCGGCGGCCTGTGCGATCAATGTCTCATTGCCCAGATAGCTGCGGGTGAACAAGGTACCCGTGACTGCAGCAACCACAATGGTGGCCGCAATTGCCAGACGTTTGGTCCAGCGGTAGCGGCGTTCAACCTTATCGTCTGCCGATACCAGTCCGGCCTCGGGAAAGATGACGCCTTCGAACAGACGGGTCAAAAAGTACGAACGCCCCTGCCCCTGTCCCGTTCCGATGGCCTGACGGCCGATACCAAAGGTCCGCGCCATGCCCAGCATCAAACGGTCGATGGGCGTGCCTTCTTGCGTGCCGGAGGTAAAATAGATCCCGCGCAGCATATGGCGCTGTTCATAGCGGTTGTCCTGGAACACCTCGGCAAGGAAATTGCGCGCGACAGACCGCATGGCCGCGACCTGCGAAGGGAAGCCCGCGACCATGGACCGGCGCTGCGGATCGGTCTCTGTCTGCATCCGTTCAAGCGACTGGGCATTCAACTGCCCCAAAAGCAGCGCAAATTCGGAATCAAAGGCAGCCACAGGCGATGCTTCGCCCTTGGTCTTGTCCAACGGCAGGGTAAAGCCCCAGACCTGTTCGCGATCTTCCTTGCCGAGATTGTCAAAAAATTCGCTGAAACCGGCGATCAGATCGGCCTTGGTAAAAAGCACGTAAACCGGGAAGCGCACCCCCAGTTTCTCGCGCAGCTCATTCAGGCGGCGACGCACGGCGACAGCATGGCTGGCCTGTGTGATTTCATCCTGCATCAGCAGATCGCTGAGGCTGATGGCGATCATCGCGCCGTTGATGGGCTGGCGTTTGCGATATTTCTTGAGCAGGCTCAGAAAGCCAAGCCAACCTGCATTATCGGTTTCCGCATCGCTTTCTTGGGTGGTGTAGCGCCCGGCGGTGTCGATCAACACCGCGTTATTGGTGAACCACCAATCGCAGTTGCGCGTGCCGCCTACCCCGCCAATGGCCCCTTTGCCCATGCTTTCCGCCAGCGGAAATTGCAGGCCTGAATTCACGATTGCCGTTGTCTTGCCCGCGCCGGGCGGGCCAATCATGACGTACCATGGCAATTCATTCAGATGCTTGCGCCCGTTCTTGGATTTACGCAGCTCCGACATCGCCTTTTTCAGCTTGTCGCGCAGTTCTCCCAATTCGGCGGTGGCGATGTCGTCACCGCTGTTGTCGATCTGCTCGGCGATCTCTTCGGTCATCTGGTTCTCATTGCGCCGACGGCGCAAGAAGATGAACAGCACCAGGGACAGGAAAAAGAGCCAGACGATGCCGATGAATATCGACCGTGACAAAATACCATCAAAGGGCCGCCAGGTTTCGCCGCCGATAAAGGGCGACAGATACCAGATGCACACCGACAGAACGGCAGCGGCCAGAAAGAGGATCGTGTAAATTGAGCTAAAGAAGAACCTGACAATACGAAGACCGTACATTATTGCGCCTCCTGTACCAAAACCACTTCGATGCGGCGGTTTTTGGCCCGCCCCTCGCGTGTGCTGTTATCTGCGATGGGTTCCTTTTCGGCGCGGCCTTCTGCCGACAGGCGCGCAGGATCCTTGAGCGTTTTGGTCATCGATTCCATCACGGCCTTTGCCCGCGCAAGGCTGAGATGCATGTTCGACGGAAAACGGGACGATTTGATAGGCACGTTGTCGGAATGCCCCGTTATGATCACGGGACCCGGTTCATCATTCAGCGCATTTGCGACCCGTGCTATGGGTTCGGCGAATTTGTCCGTGAGTTGGTCAGAGCCTGAGCCGAACATGTTGGAACCAGCGATGCGAATGACCAATGTATTGCCCTTTTGAAAAACGTTAACGATGCCTTCGTCGATTTCCTTTTGGAGGAAATTCGTGACCTTCAGCAGGCGGACCTCGTCTGGTGGTGTGGGCGGTGGCGGGGGTGCACGCCGCTGCAGCTCTGCAATCGGGCCGCTGTCGATGACGGAAAGCTGGCCGATCAGACGCTCTGTCTGGTTGGACAGGACGTAAGACAGGCTGGTGAATTGCAGCACCAAAAGCGCCGCCGTTGTGCCGAGGGCAATCCAGAGCAAACGCCAGGCAGAAAGGGCAAGGAACGGTTTGTCCTCGCCTTCCCAATGGGGGGACAGATCGCGTTCCACATCGCCGCGCTGGCCCCGGATGATCCGCGCCAGACCTTGGCGGATTTGCAGATGCTTGTCCGATCCGCCCTGTTCGATACGCAAACGGCCCTCAAAGCCCAGCGACAGGCACATGTAAATGAACTCAAGCACGTCCAGATTGGTGTTTGGCTCTTTTTCCAGCCGCGCCAGCAGGTCATAAAAACGGTCGCCACCCACCGTTTCGCGGTGAAACGTGCCTACCATGGATTGCAAACCCCAACTGGATTGTCCCCCCCAAGGAGTGTTCAAAACCACATCATCCAAAGTGGCGCAAAGCGCATAGCGCGCGATCTTGACCGTTTGTGCCGGAACACCGGCCTGAAGCGCCCGGTTTTCAAAGGCCCGCACTTCGGCCACGACAGAAGAACGCAGCTTGTCGGGGTCCATATGCTGGGCGCGGTTGCGGATGCGGCTGATCAGGGAAAACAAAGGGGCCGCACAAGCGGTCAGCTGGTTCATGCCTGTCAGAACCATCTCGATCTCTTGCGGGCCATCCTTGCGCGCGGCCTGTGGTGCTGCGGCCGCGGCGGCAGGAATGCCCACGGCATCCACGGCAGGGGCTGCCATGGGTTCTGCCGGTGCGGCCTGAGGCATGGTTGCGCCGGTTCTGCGCCCGCCCGGATTGGGCCGGATTACTGTCTTGTCCGTGTCTTCGGGTTCTGCAAACGGGTCGTTGTCTGACATGGTCTGCCCCTTTTCTTGATCTTTACGTGTTACGGATCGCCCATAGTTCCATGTTCAATCCGGGATACTGACCCGAAACATGCACGGCGATACCGCCTGAAGTCGTCATTTTACCCCAGTAGGGGCTATCAGAGGCCAGTTCGAAATAGACGACCCCGGCGTGATAGGGGATCTGCCGGGGGGCCACGGGAAGCGGGCGCAGCGTGATGCCCGGCAGCGCGGAATTGACCAATTGGCGGATTTCCTCGACCGGACCGATCTTGGCCTGGCCTGCAAAATGCCGGCGGACATCTTCGGCTGCGATTTCTGCCTGAACCGCCAGAACAAAGCCTGCGGTGCTGATCAGCTTGCGGTCGGCGATCACGCCAACGCTGACACCGTATTTGCGGGCCTCCAGCGGAATCGAAATGGCCGTCTGTTCCAGCACAGAGCTGAGATATTGCCGCAGCGTGCGGATCACCGGTGCAAAGGTCTTTGACAGGTTGTCATGCTGGTACGGCGGAAATTCGGGCGGCTGTTTGGTCGTGGTCATAAAGACCGACAATTCCCCGGCCAGTGAAATGCAATGGCGATAGGCATCTTCGGGGTGCAGGTTTTCCACCGTGTTCAGATGGCGAAAGATCGGGATCATCCGGTTGATCACGGTCAGCAACAAAAAGTCAGACACTTCTGCCACGGCCTTGGCGGCCCCGCCTTCGGACAGGCGGCCGGCAAGTGCGCTCATCCGGTGTGACAGCAGCCCTTCGATTTCGCGGATGAAACCATCCAGCGGGGTCGCGGCGCGCAGATCAATGCAGCTGGGAATAAAGCTGCGGTCAAGGATGATCTCCTTGTCCGGGCGGACCTCGATGATACGGGCAATCGGGATTGCGAACAGATCGGACAGGTCATCAACGGCCAGCGCGAATTGCAGACGCATCTTGCCCACGCCGATGGTGATCGGCTTTTGATCGCGGCCCATGGTGTCGGTGATTTCAAGCTCGGCGGGACGCAGGCGGCTGGCCGATTGCTCTGCACCGGTCAGATCCACCTCTACTGCGCCTTGTCGGCGCTGTGGCACTGTCAGATAGACGACGCAGTCCTTGATCGTGTCAGGCACCTCAAGGGCGGGAGGATGATCATCGGTTTGCGGCACCCGGAAACCCATGCCGTCATGGGTCAGACCAGCGCAGCCCTTGAGTGCGAATTGCCCCACCTTGAGGACTTCTTCGTCGATCTCAAGCGCACTTACACCCCAGCCATAAGGCCGGATGCGACGGGCAAGCCCGCCGACCATTGCTTCGGCATAGCGGTCCGCCTGCTGGAAATGGTGAGGTTGCAGAAACAACCCCTCCGTCCAAAGCACTTTACTGTCCCAGGACACGCAATTCTCCCCTGTCGTCCGCCCCTAATGGGGTCGGGTTATTTCAACTTATCCAGTTGCTCTTTGTAGGCGCGCGCAAATTCGCGGCTGAACAACTCATGAAAATCATTCTCGGCCTGATCGGAAATCTGGCCATACATTTTTTCGTATACTTCCCAATAGCGGGCTTTCTTGCCCTTCAACAGGCTGCCAATACCGCCCCCTGTTTCGATCTGCGCACCCAGAACCTCTGGATCGAGCCGGGCAAGAATGCCCTTCAGCGCCGCCTCCATCCCGGTGACCATGGCAACTTCATGCGCCTTGATGTCATTCAGCGCCTGCTCTGTAGCCGTCTCTGAACCCAGATAGCCGCGCGCTTTCGGTTTAACCAATGCCTCGATCGCCTGATCGGGGCTGATTGAAAATTTTAGTGGGTTGTTTCCACCCGCGCTGATCATCGTCTGCTCAATACGGAATTCGGATTTGATGGAGGTCCGTGTCATCAGGATCTCGCGCAGGCCTGTGATCATGGTCCGCATCACCCGGCCCATCCGGCCCATTGTCGTGTGCAGTTCCTCGTCCGAAATCACCAGCCCCTCTACATCCAAAGCATCCAGAAAGGCCCGCGCCGAAGACTGATCACCCGATGCCACAACGGGCTGTTCAGAGGCGGGTGGCGCGTCGGGTACAGGGACCTTTGTTGCCTCGGACTGGGGTGTCGGGGTGGCAGCTGCGGGTTCGGCTATGGGTGGGGGTGCGACTGGTGGCACCTGTGCGGCCGGCGGCGCGGCTGGTGGTGGCGTGGGTTCCGGTGCTGCGGGGGACAGGAAATCATCGTCCCAGTCATCCGGGATCACCGCAGGCCCGGTGGCCAATGAAGGCCGAAAGCTGTCGCTTGTTCCGGAGTTATGCATGGATTGGCTGGGCCCCAAATCCTCTGGAATGCTTTCATTTCGGGGGGCGGCAAAGAATGGGTCTTCTTCCTCGCCCAAAGGTGGCAGCAAATCGTCCATGGGATCGGCGATCTGAATCTGGCCGGGCCCTTTCGGCCCCTCGGGTGATCCCAGCAGGTCATCCAGAAAATCACCGCCCGGCCCTGCGTCATCCAGCAGTTGCATGGGATCGGGGGCATTGTTTGCTGCCCCATGGGAGACCGGTCCATCGCTCAAGGGGTCAAGAATGGGCTCCGGCATGGCGGCGGCGATCTCTACCAGCAGTTCGTAGCTGCCCACAGACAGGATATCGCCATTGTTCAACGGTGTGGGCGTGCGGCCCAAAGGTGTCTTGGAATAGTTCAAAAAGGTGCCGTTGGTCGAAAAATCCACCACCACCACATTGCCGTTATGATCCTCCAGCACGCAGTGGTTCTTGGACAACTGGCGTTCGGGATCTGGCAGGACGATGTCGTTCGCCGGGCCCCGCCCGATGCTCAGGCTGCCGTTGGTGGGCATCTGCATAAGGCCGACATTGCCCGGCATGGTCCCTGATGACTGAAAGGATAGTTTGACCGGCATCTGTGTGGTTAGCCCCCGATCAATACGGTGGGCATACAGGGCGGCAGGATCATACCACCACAGGCACAGGTATCCATGACCCGTGCAGCGGGCATGTTCGAGATGAGCACAGTCGCTGACCCTTTGACGATGGGATGGGGCGGCGCGGATGACGCCATGTCAGTCACACGTGCAGCAGGCAGATTGCCGATCAGGACCGTGGGCGCGCCGGGCATCGCGATGGGCAAGGGCACTGGCGCGGGCGGCGGTGGAACAGAGGGCAGATTGCACAGGTGCATATCGGTCAAACGTGCTGCCGGAAAAGTCATGACTGTGCCTCCTTCATTGCATCGTTGCCTTCGATCCTGCCATTGCCGCCCCGTGCGATATCCACGGCGCGATCAATCAGAAATTGTCCATATTCCTCAAACCTATCAGAGTTTTTGTCCAGTGCCACGATATTCATGATGAATGCACAGGTTTCCGCGGCCCCCGCAGGGGCAGGATAATGAGCCAGATCAGCAGGGCCCATGGTGCCATCTGAATACATGACGGACATCGCGATATTGACCGTTTCATCGTCAATATAGGCCTCATCCATGGACAGGCGCGCCCGTTCGCGGTTTTCGGGGGTTGGTTTGAACACCCAATCCTCCGATGCGGTCAAGGATTTTGGGTCTTTGTCGGATTTGGGCCCGATATAATCGCGCGCCGCCAGGCAGGCCCACCAGACGCGTTCGCGTGCGGGCAAGGCGATCGACAACAGCCGCAGCACGTCAAACATCGCGCCTTTTTCGTCCAGTTCGGCCAGAACAACTTCGGGCAAGGCCGCCACGGGTGAGGTGATCGGCGTCTCCAGCCGTGTGTTGGTCAGCGCCAGCAACTTTGCTGCAGGCTCTTGCGGGACTTTGGTCATGTCTTTGAAACGTTCGCTCATCGGTCCCACCTCAATTGATCTTGGTCAGACCGCCCTTAAGGGTCAGCATCGCGCTGCCCTTAACGGTGGTGTTTAAGGCTTGGACATCCACGGTCGTTGTGCCCTTGATCTTGACCCCTGTTGGGCTGATCTCGATCGAATTGCCACCCACTTTGAGCGTAATTTTTGTCTTTGCGGTCATGGTGATATTCTGACCTGAATCGACGTCGATATTGCCCTTGGCATCAATGTCTATGGTGCCTTTTTTCACATCAAGTGTCATGTTGCCCGAATTTAGGGTCTCCGTCATGTCTTTCTCTACCGTCAGAGTCAGACTGCCCTTTTCGATCGTCTCCGTCTTGTCGCCTTTCTTGACCACCTCTGTGACGTTTTGCTCAACAGTTTGCAAAAGGCTGCCCGCCTCGGCCGTCTGACCGGTGGCAGAGACATTGACGCTCTTGTCGCCAATGGTGATCTGCGCGCTGTCCTTGACCACCATCTGGTAGTCTTTTTGAGACTGAAGGTGGACGTATTCCTTGCCCTTCTCGTCTTGCATGACCAGCGCGTTGTAATCATCCTCTTTGCCCTTGGGGGAGGACCGGGTCATCAGCCCGGTGCGGGTGGGCTGTGCGGGGTCAACATAGGGCGGCATCGTGTCGGCATTATACATCATCCCTGTTACAATCGGCCGATCCGGATCACCGTCTTCGAATTGTACAATGACCTCCTGACCAATGCGCGGGATAGACAAAAGCCCGTAATTCTTGCCGGACCACTGCGTGGCCACCCTGATCCAGCACGAGGCGGTATCGTCGCTTTTGCTGTGGCGATCCCACCGGAACAAGACCTTAACCCGCCCATATTTATCGGTTTCAATTTCCTTGCCACTTGCACCGACAACTTCACCTATCTGGATGCCGGGGATTTCGGGCCAGGGCGTCACAAAGGGTGCGCGATATTGCTGTGCCTTGGGGACGGCACCAAAGGTAAAGGAATAATCGTTCCTGATTTCTTCTTGTATTTCAATATTTTGTGGCAAAAGAGCGAACCAGCTGGTGTCGTTATCCTTCATCTCGTCCGAGTCTCGGATGACGTGCAATGCTTCGGTGATTAGGTATTCGATGTTGTTTTGGTCTTCGGGATGTTCGGTTAGTTTGAACAGAAATCCAGTGCCAAAATGCCGGATATCACCGGCACCGCGGTAGACCTGATGCTTGATGGCATCTGCTTCAACCCTGACACGCGCCCGGGTCTTGCCCAGGTTGGTTTCACCCCGGTAGTGCCCGGAATTGTCGTAGAACTCATAGTCCTTGTGACTATGGGCACCTTTTGCGATGGCCGTGGTTTCCATCTGCCGCACCGAGGGTTTTTCAAAATCATAGTCTGTCAGGCTGACCTTGCCGCGTGTCACGTTCTGGGCTGCTGCCCATTCCGATATGGTCTGGCCCGTCTTTGAGTCCCCGCCATCGCGGGGTTTGAAGGTCAGGGCCGGGCCGCCTTTTACGTTGTCATGGCCCTTCAGGCCGTCAGCGATGATCAGGACTTCGTTCTTTTCCTTCGCGTCGGTGTGATCAAAGAAGTAATATAATCCCTCCTCTTCCATCAGGCGCGACAAGAAATCGAAATCCGTCTCGCGGTATTGCACGCAATATTCGCGCTTTTGATATTTCTCCGATGTCTTGATCTTAAAGTCTGCGAAACTGTGATCCCCAAAGACCTCTTTAATGATCTGGTCAACGGTCTTGTCCTGAAACACCCGCGTATTGCGTGTCAGGGTCAGCATCCAAAACCACGGTCTGACTTGCGCCACATAATGATCGTCACCGTCACGCATCCCCATCGCTTCGACGGAAACACAGGTGCCCGAAAACAGGCGGCCATCGGGAAAATCCTCGTGCTGCACATGGACGGTCATGATCTTGCCGACAAAGTCCTTTAGCTGCACATCCGTATTGCGAGCCAGAAACTCGATGGTGATCTGGGTCAGTGTGCTCATCTTTTCTTTGACCACGGCCTGTTTCAGCCGCAGCTTTTTGGTCTTGTAGGTTCCCGACATCCAGGTCGAGGCGTCGTCTCTTGGCTTACTAATGGTCATAATAATGCCCTCTCAAAAATGCACGCCCGCGCGGGGTGAAATGCCCCCGCTCAGAGATCTGCAAGCAGTGCCGCCAGGTCGTCATCAATATCGTCATCATCGCTGTCGGTCTCATCGTCATCTCCAAATGAATCCAGATCGAAACCGGCCAGCAGATCATCCATATCGTCATCATCGCCACCGAAAACATCGTCATCTTCATCGTCTCCGCCTGCTGTTTCCGCTGCGGGTTTCGCAGGCTTTGGCGGGGATGGCGGAGGCGGAGCCACACCCGTCCAGGGGCCCAGAATGTCACCACCGGCAAGCGACTGGAAAGACCCCAGCCTGACCTCATCGCGCCCCTTGATCGAAATCACGGGCAGGTATCCCCGGCCCAGAACCGTCTCAACCTTGTCCAGCGTCAGATTGCGCTCTGTACAGGGCAGTGCCACCTGATCCCCAAAACGGTCCAGAACGTAATGATAGGGTATGTCGCCCAGTGACATGATCTTGCCCAGTCCCATATGGGCACCATTTTCCTTAAACGATTTTGCAAGCAAGATAGCGATCAGCACCACGGGGTTCGCCCAAAGCATACCAGAAAGTCCGACCTTCTGGGTGAATTCTTCAAAATCAAATTCGTAGATCGGTTCTGTCTTGGCTCCGTAAGGACGGCGCAGCATGAAACGCGGGCTTGCAAGGCCCAGATGCCCGGCCTCTGGCATTGCGCGCAACGTGTCCCATTCCTTGGCGACCAGTGGGTGACGATCGGCCTTGGGGGTCTCAAGGAAACCCGGTGTCATTGCGGCAAAGAACGGTGCATCCACATGGGCCGCGACCCGCGCGATGCGCCCCAGCAACTGCGCATGAGGGGGCGTTTCCTCGAATGTGTACATCCCGACCATGGCCGAATATGCCCCGCGCCCGGTTTCTTCGTCCATTGGCCCTTCCGTCAAGAGCCGGGCAAAACCGCTTTGTGACAGATCATCGGACTGGGTCAGGTCAGCGGCAATTTCTTCGGCTGATATGTCATACAGGACCACTTCCAGCGTATCGTCTGTTTCAATGCTGCGCGCGATCAGATCAATGGAGCGCCATTGCGCCTCAACCGATTGGAAATCAGGGTGGTGCAGCACCAGCCGCATGGCACCGCTCAAGGCATCATCGACGGCCTGCGCCATCGCAGTTGCATTTGGATCGGGCAGCTTGCGAATATGCGGCCCGACGATACGTGCCAAAAGGTCGTCAACCGGCGATGGTTTGGCCAGTGTGCCACCTGTGTCGCCGATCAGCTTTTGAAAATCGCTTAGCTTCAGATCAGCGCGCACCGTATTGCCGCCCGAAACCGCACTGGCGGGGGCCACATGCCGCCCATGGGCTTCGCCCCAAGCCTTTAGGGACTTGGCCGCATTTTCGGCGGTACCGCCGTTGCTCAGCTGTGATTTCAGGCTTTTCAGCGCTGAGAATATTTCGACGTTTTCATAAAGCTCATCGGGGTGCAGATCATCCAGCCCCCCCAGCTTGACCTCAACCCCGGCACCTTCCTTGCCGATGGGCAAGACAAGGGTTGTGCCAAAACTCTCGATTACGTCTTCGACGGTATCGGGGTCCAGGAGGATGGGTTTGCGGTTGGCCAGCGCCTCGCCGACCTCGATTTCCCCTTTGACAGAGCGGCCGGTAAAATCGCCAAGAATTGCCAGGCGGAATCTTTTGCGCACAAGTTTTTGTGGCTCGGGTCGGGCGGCACTCATCTGACCATAGGCCAACTCGGGTTCGGCACTTTTTATGCCGGAATTTTCTGTCGCATCATCGCCGTCATCGTCTAGACCGGCCAAGAGCGCATCTTCTTCGTCGTCATCGTCGAGGCCCGCCAAGAGTGCGTCAAGGTCATCGTCCCCGCCGTCCTCTTCGTCGTCCTCACCGTTGCCCGCCAAGAGCGCGTCAAGGTCATCGTCCCCGCCA
>Ga0213861_10001468_pt1 | contig 20764 bp, 19 predicted proteins | sample PICome_4_FD_160110 | JGI IMG/M metagenome (GOLD analysis project Ga0213861, IMG submission 160110) | Coastal seawater microbial communities near Pivers Island, North Carolina, United States - PICO131 | ecosystem: Environmental > Aquatic > Marine > Coastal | place: USA: North Carolina... | reverse complement strand
TGCTTCAAGCCAGTTAAAGGGATTCGATGTAGCCGTCATTTTTATATCTGGAGTACCATTGTAAATGGTTAAACCATAAACTGATTCGTTAAAAAACCTCGCAGTGGGCATATTAATAAGACCAACAACACCATGATTATTATATGAATTATAGTCAAAACTATCTGCTAGAAAGTTTAAAGAAAAAATCAAAAATGCTATGATTTTAATTTGAAAATATTTCATAAAATTCAAATTTAAAAAGAATTATATTATAACTAGAAAGCTTAATTATTATTAATTGATGATAGAGATGCCAAGGCGATACCAATATTACCAAGAATTGATACATAAGCCTGAGCAGCTAACCTTGTTGTAGCAGAATTATCAATTGCTCTGGGAATAAAAATAACTGACCCTGGGAACAATTCAAATTCTTCATCTGGGTTGTTTTGAAATAAACTTTTTTTCAATGTATATCTTTGTGTATCACCATTTGGATGGAGTACATAAATTGCTTTTATATCAGCGTTCTCTTTCAAGCCTCCAGATTTATTTATGTAGTAATCAATTTTCTTAGCTCCTTCATATTTTAGAGCTCCTTCATAGGACACTTCACCATAAATATAGATATGCCCTGGTTTTTCTGGAATTGTTAGTCTATCCCCATCTCTTATTACCAGCGACTCTGTAACTACTTCATCTAAAAGATCAATCACCACTCTACCATTGGGTGTTGTATTTTTTAGATTTTGCGTTAAATCAATAACGGAAGATAAGTCATAATTACCGGTTGGATTTTTTTGGCTAACAGTAATTATATTGTCAATAAACTCCTGATAGAGAATATCTTTTGCCATTTTATTTATAAAAAGCGCATTTTTATTTTCATAAATAGCACCTAATGGATATGCATTTTCTGTGTAACCTCCTGACTTTTCTATTAAATCATTAATAGATTCCCCCTCAGCCATTAAGTATTTTCCAGGTTTTAAAACCGCCCCAAAAATATTAACCGATCTGAAAGAGTGTTTTCTTATAAAAATTTTATCTCCATCATTTGATGGGATAGTATTAAATTGTTTAATATTACTTATGGGTAGAGACTCTACTTTTCCATTAAGCACCCTATCAAGAAAAATATTTTCTAAATCAGCATCAACAGTTAATCCGTTGGCATACTCAATGGCATCGGAAAGATTTTGATCTTTATTGAGCTCATATTTAGCAGGTATTTTGACTGCGCCATCAATTGAAATAATCTTTTGTACAGGTCTTATAAATACAATATCTCCTGGCCTTAAAGTTGTTTTAGATTTATAAAAACCAGTTATTAAAACATCATACATATCCAATGTTTCAATTACTTTTTGATTTCTAATTAGGTCAATTTCTCTATAACTCCCATATTCATTTATGCCTCCAGCAACTCCTACAGCATGTAACATATTAGAGTTACCGCTTAGAGTATATATACCAGGATTAAAGGCATTCCCAGACACCATTACATTTATGTCTCTTACATTAATGAGAGTTATAAATGCTTCTGTTCCAATAAATGCTGAGCTTATCTTTGATTTAATAAGAGAGCTTGCATCATTAATTGAAAGTCCTGCTAATTTAATTTTACCTATATCAGGCAAACTGATTGATCCATCTCTTTTTAAAGCATATTTTTCAGTCGAACTATCTTGGCCAACTAGCTGAATTTCTATTACATCTCCAAAATCAAGAATGTAATTTGGGCTCATGTTTGGTTCATTAATTGGCATATATGTGGACTGATATGTCCTGAAAAAATCACTGCCAAATAAAATTAAATCATCTCTTTTATCTATATTATCTTCATCTTCTTCAAGCTTCTTTTCTAAATACTCTAAATCCTCTTGTAATCTTTTTTTTAGATCTTCAAGGTTCTTTTTTTCAAGCTTAGTTTGAGATTGAATACTTCTATAAATCGGGTCCTCAACGCCTCCTTTTTGTTCGATATTATTCAAGATATCATCTTGCATTTCTTTAGGGAGACTGTTTATAAAATTTTCATCTATATCTTGTGAAGATACTGTCATGGATAAGATGAATAGAGTAGATATTATATATTTTTTCATGGGTGAATATTACTTTATTTAATCACTAATTTAAAGACTAACCCAAACATACTATTTAAAAAAGATTTGATACCAATCTATAAAATACTAGATAAGTATTATTAGATTTCTTACATAAGTTTCTTTAATCTATTCATTTAAACAAGTAAAATATGTACATATTTTTTATAACTACAAGGAAAAATAAAAATGCCGATAAAAAATGTTCCTTTCTTTGAATATCCTCGATTATGGTCTGATGATAGAGAAGATTTACTTCAAATAATTGATGAAGTTTCTTCAAGTGGTGGTTTTATTCTTCAGGAAGCTGTTTCTAACTTTGAAAATGAGCTTGCACATTACGCAGGTGCTAATTATTCAGTTGGAGTTGGTAACGCAACAGATGGCATGGAAATTTTTCTTGAAGCGATTGGTATAAACCCTGGTGATGAGATAATTATCTCCTCCCATACAATGCTTGCAACTGCATCAGCAATAAAGGTTGCTGGAGGTGTTCCGATACCAGTTGATATTAAAAATGATGATAATTTAATATGTCCTCAAGCAATTAAAGAGGCTATAAACGAAAATACAGTTGGTATAATGCCGACCCAATTAAATGGTAGGGTCTGTGAAATGGATAAAATTCAAGACATCGCTACCAAGAATAGTCTTTTTATAGTTGAAGATGCTGCTCAAGCATTGGGTTCAAAATATAAAGGACAGCATGCTGGTACCTTTGGTCTTGCATCTGATATTAGTTTTTTTCCTGCTAAAGTTCTTGGGTGCCTTGGAGATGCAGGTGGTGTCCTTGTTAATGATAAAGAGCTTTATCATAATATTTACCAAATACATGATCACGGAAGAGATACAGATGGTGAGGTTAAGCGCTGGGGTAGAAACTCCCGTCTAGATAATATTCAAGCAGCAATATTAAGTTTTAAGCTCAAATCCTATCAAAAAGTTATTGAAAGAAGAAGAGAAGTTGCTGGAATTTATAATACACGTCTTGAACATTTAAATGAATTAATACTTCCTGCTGGACCGCAAAAACAGGGAGATAATTTTGATACTTATCAAAATTACGAACTTCAAGCTGAAAATCGAGATGCTCTGCAAACATTTCTAAAAGAAAATGGCATAGGAACACTTATTCAATGGGGAGGAACAGCAATTCATCAATTTACTAATCTTGGTTTTGATCAAGATTGTCCGAATACAGAGAGGTTCTTTAAAAATTGTATCATGTTACCAATGAATGTTTTTATAAGTGATGATGATATTCATTACATTTGCGATACAGTAGAACAATTTTATAGAAAATAGCTATGAAAAGATTTATGGATATAGCGGTTTCTTTAACAGGGTTATTTATTGCATCCCCTATTTTATTAATCGTATCTTTTCTTGTGTGGGTGCAGGATTTCAAAATACCATTTTATATACCTTATAGGGTAGGTAAAAATCAAAAAAAATTTAAAATGATCAAATTAAGGTCAATGATAGTTAATGCTGATGCCTCAGGCGTCGATTCAACTGGAGCAAATGATTCTCGTATAACTGCTATAGGCCATCTAATTCGTAAATTTAAACTAGATGAGCTTACTCAACTTTGGAATGTATTAATGGGTGATATGAGCCTGGTAGGCCCAAGACCAAATGTTATTTCAGAAACTAATTTATATACTGATGTTGAAAAAAAATTACTTGATGTTAGGCCAGGTATTACAGATATATCATCAATAGTTTTTTCTGACGAGGGTGATATTTTATCTAATCATGACGATCCAGATTTGGCATATAATCAGTTAATAAGGCCATGGAAAAGCCGCCTAGGTATAATATATATTAACAATCAATCATTTTTACTAGATTTACAGCTTATATTTATGACTTTGATTGCGATCCTTTCAAAAAAGAAAGCCTTAAACTGGATATCAAAAAAACTTATGGAGCTTAATGTCGATGAAAATATCATTGAGGTGTGTAAAAGAGAATCTGATTTATTACCGCATCCCCCTCCTGGATCTAAAAAAATAGTTGAAGCAAGATAAACTATTTATTAAGCATTCTTGATACTGCCTCCTCAATATCATTTTCTTTGAGATAATATGCACTTTCTAATACCCTTGAAGTTGGAGCAGGAGCATCAGGCAAGGCTAATCGCTTTGGTTGGTTTCTTAAACAGCTTGTAGGAATATTTTCTACAACTTTTGAAATTACTTCTCCTGAGAAACTACCAGTCATAGTTCCAGAGTCTACTACAAGTAAGTTTTGAGTCTTTTTAACGGACAAAATGATGTCATCAGCAAAAAAAGGATTTAAGACTCGTAAATCTATTACTTCACAAGAAATATTTTTGGCAAGAAGACTTTCAGCAGCATTCCGAGCAAGCATAGATGTATGCCCTGAAGAGACAATTGTAATATCGTTTCCAGACATGGTAATTAAAGGCTTTTGTATGGATAAGTCTAATTCGACTACTGGGTTGAGTTCAGCTTCTTGATCGTATAGCCATCTATCATCAATATACATAACCGGGTCAGGACTTAGAACTGATGCAATAAGAAGATCTCGAGCATCTGCTACTGTTGATGGCATTACTACTCTCAAACCTGGTACATGTGCAAACCATGCATGAAGTGCTTGAGAGTGTTGCGCTCCTTGTTCCCCTCCTCTATTGATAATTGATCTAATAGTAACTCCAGGATTAGCTTGACCACCAAGCATGTGTGACCACTTAGCTGCTTGATTTACAATTGAATCCATTGCATAAATCATAAAGTCCATTCTGGGATGAACAACTATTGGTTTCATTCCACAAAGTGACGCTCCAACTGCAGCTCCAGTGCATGCTGACTCTGAAACAGGCGTATCAATAATCCTATCTACGCCAAATTTCTTATCTAAATCAGTCATAGAATTTCCAACATACCAGGGACTCCATAAACCTTGACCGATTACAAAAACTTCGGGATAGTTTTTGAGCAAATACTCAAATGCCGAAAGAATTGCAGTCCCGTAGTTATATTTTTTAATGCTCATTTTTTAATTATTATTAGATGCAAAGACATATTTTAGAGTTGAGTTCGATGGGGGATAAGGATCATTCATCGCCCTATTCCAAGAGCTATTAATGTCTTCATCAAGCTTATTACAAAAATCTTGCTCTTCATTTAATGACCAAATATTCTTTTCAATCATCGCTTTAGATAAACGTGTTATTGGATCGCGCGCCTTCCAACCTTCTATATCATCTAGAGAGCGATCAACCCCAACATCTACATCATCCCTCCAATCAACATGACCATAATGACGATAAGTTATCAGCTCAATGAACTTGGGTCCTTCACCTTTTCTCATTTCTTTTATTTGGTCTTTGGCGGCATTGTGAACTTCCACAATATCATTACCATCAACTAACTTATATGGAATTTCATTAGCCACAGCAAACCTCGAGATCTTATCACTAGGCTGTCTTAGAGAGATATTCATATGGCTTGCAAATAAATTATTTTCTATAACAAATAGTATTGGAGCATTATGAACTTTTGCTAAATTAAGAGACTCGTGAACAACACCTTCTTCTACAGCACCATCTCCTATGTATGCAACACCTATATCTTCAACTCCTTGAAGTCTTGCTGCCATGGCAGCACCCACTGCCAATGCAACAGTCCCAGATACAATTGGTACTGATCCATAGAAACCACTTGACTGATCAAATAAGTGCATAGAGCCACCCATTCCTTTTGAAAATCCAGTTTCTTTTCCTAAAACTTCTGCAAATAATTTATAAAAGTTTGGATTTAAAGCCAATAAATGAGAGTGTGATCTATGGGCGCCAAAAACCCTATCACTTTTTTTAAGAGATTCAGAGATACCGACTGCAATAGCTTCTTGACCAGCACCTAAATGAACAGGGCCGCCAATAAAACCATTTTTTCTCCCCCAAGCAAGCTTTTGTTCTGTCTTTCTAATAAGGATCATTGACTTTAACATTTTATTTAAAATGCTATCGCTGATGCCCTCGAGCACAACTGGATTTTGAAATAGTTCAGGATTTGATAACCCATCAAGATTCTGTTTCATAAAAATTTAAGATTTATTAATAACATATTGTCTCATAAAAATATAAATATTTAATTTTTTATGGCCTTCATGACAAACTTAAATGCTGATTTCTTTATTTTAAATTTTTTATCTATCATTTGAGAAAAAGACTTTATTTGAGAATCATTCATGAATAGCTTTAAAGCTGGAAAAAACCAAGTAAGAGAACCAAAATACTTAACATGAATGTATCCAAATTTTTTTTCATAGTTTTTTATTAATTTAATATTAGGCATCCGTTTTAAAGTTGATTTGGATCTGCTACCGTTCAGATAATGAATATACCTATTAAGTCTGAAAATGATATTGTGATTTAGTGAATCGACCGTAATAAAAAAACCCTTTTTATTTAAGACTCTGTGAATTTCATCCATAACTATTTTATTGTCTCCATAACTTAAGCTACCTGCTGAGCAAACACAATCAAATGAATTACTTTCAAATGGTAAAGATTCCATATCTGCAACTTGAGCAGAAAATAAGTCATAGTTACTATATTTTTTTTTCATTACCTCAACTGACTTTGAAGATATATCTGTAGCGCAAACACTGTGCCCTAATTTCAATAGATATTCTGTATTTTCACCCATGCCTGCACCAATTTCTAAAACCTTTGAATTTGAAGGTATTTCTTTTAAAGATTTATTATAAAACTCATACGGCTCAATCAAGTACGAATTAATTAAAGGTAGCTTTGTATTATCTTTTGCTGCAAGTTCTAGTGAAGCTCGAGCATCATATCTTTCTTTTTCTTTGAATCTATCATTCATATTTATGAACTATACTTTGCATGCTTCAATGAATGACACATAGTTTTTGTAGACTATTTTTGAATCAAATTTTTCTTTAAAACAGCTTTCAGCATTTTTTGCCATATCTTGTCTAGCACCTTCATTTTGTTCAAGAAACTCAATTGCTTTAACTAAAGATTCTGGGCAATTATTTTCATACGTAATTCCGCACTTCCATTCATTTAGTAAGGTTTGCATTTCTCCTTTAACACTTGATAGTATTGGGAGATTTCTGCTCAAGTACTCACCAACTTTATTTGGATATGATCTAATAAAATCTAAAGAGGATGGATAAGGTAATATGCCTGCTTTTGAAATACTTAGTAAAGTATTTATCTGATCTTTTTCGATCCATCCAGGCAAGATAATTTGCTGACATGTTTTTACATCCTCTCTAAGTGATTCCAACATTTCACCAGAACCACAAATTACAAGCCTAATTTTACTATAATTTTTTTCTTCAAGAATTTTAGCGGCAAGTGCCATGGTTTTTAGCTCAATTCTTTTGCTTAAGGTTCCACAAAAGAAATAGATTTGATATTTCGATGGGTCAATATCAAATTTATTTAAAAAATCTTTATCATAAATAAAATCCTCCCTCTTTTCATATGCCAGATGAAATGATTTATCTTGAGGCTGTATTTTTTGATTATTTTTATTTCTTGCCCATTCTATTGCTGCATCGGTAATTCCAGTTACGGCAGTAACATTTTTGATTATATTTTTTGTCTTATTCTCCCAAGGGAAGAAAATAATACTGCCGAGAAAATGTAATGATTTTGGTAAAGTTTCATAAAAAATATCTGGCCAAAAATCTCTTATATCTACAATTGTAGGGATTTTATTTTTAATGCCATAATTAATTGCTGCCTCTGATAACTCTATAATGGGGTAATTACAAATTATTACATCTGGTTTTTCTTGAGTATTTAAAAGTTTTTTAAATTCTTTTGTAACGTCTATATTATGAAGAATCCTCGCAAATGAAATATTTTTCTTATAAAGTCTACCTGATAATTCAATAATACTGTAATTGTCATTTAACTTAGTGATACGATTTTTTTCGCTTCGCTTAATTTTATTAAAATGATCAACATTAGATGTCCAAAATTTAACATTATGCCCTCTATTGGTTAACTCTTGTGTGAGCATCCCGGCTCGATGTAACCTGATTTTATTAGAATCTAATGGTATTGGTTCTCCCAATACTATTACCCAGATATTCATGTATTTGTTTTTGCCCTTGGTGTTAAAATTATCTCATCATAAAACATCATTAATTTTTTTAATTCAGCTTCCCAGTTATATTTTTCTTTAATTAAATCTCTAGATATATGGAATGACCTTTCATCAAAAGCTTTATTTTTTGTAGAATTTTCTATAGCTGCAACTAACTCTTTTACATCATATGGGTCTACAAGATATCCAATCGAGTTATCACCCAAGACTTCATTCATGAATGGAAAATTAGATGCGATTACTGTCATTCCTGCTGCCATATATTCTAATAATTTAGTAGGTTGAGAATAGAAATAATTTTGAATTGGATGCAGTACTACCAATCCAACTCTACATTTATAAAGTATTTCTTGAACCTTCTCATATGGGACTGTTCCATGATAAATAACCCTGTTCCATCCAGGATGCGACATAGCTTCTTTTTCAAGATCATCATCGGAGAAACCTCCAGCTATTTCAAGATATATTTCATCTTTGATTAAATTAATTGCTGATAAAATTTCTATTATTCCTCTTTCTTTGGAGATTGCTCCAACGTAGCAAATATTTTTTCTTATTTGATTTGAAGTAGTTTGAAGTGTTAATAAATTTTTTTCTGGATAATTATTAATATCTATTGTTTTTTTATGAAATTTTGCATATTTTTTATCAATATGAGGGGTTGCTGATATTAGGCCGTCTGAAAGAGGAACGAATAAACGCTCTATAACTCTATATATAAAACTAAGGAATATTAGAATACTTTTTGAAGAGTACTCTTTCTCTGAAATCTGCTCTGCATAATCCTCATGGAAATCAAATATAACTTTTTTTCCTCTAATTTTTAATAATGGTATTGCTAGAATTAACTCCGGGTCATGCAAATGATAGATATCGGCGTCTAATGACATTGCTTTTGATATTGTCTTAAATGATTTAAATAATACTCTATCTATTCTAGACCTGGCCATACCTACTGAGTAAATACTTACTGAACTCTTAACCTCATTCATAAGATTATCCGCTACCACAAGAGAAACATTGTAATTATTTTGAGAAAGGTATGTACACATTCTTTGAAAAATTCTTGGATCATATCTTGGATGTGCAGAGGATACGTGGCATATAGATTTCATAACTTCTTCCAATTTATAGAATTTGAATTTGAGTAAACATAAAAATAAACTAAACAGAATATTATTCCACTAGAAAGCATTGATGACCACAAAGATTGCTCTGACCAAGTTAAACCAATAAAAATTGCTATCATTGAAGGAAAAAATGAATATTTTCTTTCAGAATTTAGTATAGATAAAATAAGTCCTGAAATTAATGACGTTATCAGGATTCCAATTCCACCAAAGTAAGCATAGCTAATAGACCACATGCTTGTACTCATATTCATCTTGAACTGATCAGGTTCAACCGCAGTACCAATTAGATATGTAACATTGTTGAAATCAAGAAATCTTGATGCTGACTCTGCATTATAAAAAGTCCCGACATCGCTAATGTAATTATAATAAAACCCACTAATTATTCCAGGAACAACAAATAACCTTCTAGGAAAAGTATGAGAAAAGAAATCTAACCTAAACATGAAATCAAGAAAGAAACTAAAGAAACATATAAGTAGAGCCATTAATGGCAGATGATATAGATTAAAACTATTTTTCTTTATAAGGTATCCGATCGCGAGTAAGAAAAATGCTATATACAAATGAGATCGGATAAATTGAGACATCAGAAGATCCAAGCAAATAATTAATATTACTAATGCTGCTAAAAGCAAAGATATATTTTTTTTAGAAACAAATAATTTATAGACAGCAAGTATAAGAAGTAAACTTTTAATTATTGAGTATAGATATCCTGAAAGTGAGCCTTGGTTTGACCTATCTTCAACTCTTTGTGCATAAAGTTCAGCAACTGTTTGGATATTAAAAAACCCCGACCAACTTTGTGATAAAGAAAAAAGACTATATCCAAATAACCCTAAAACTAGTAGATTAAAAACTTTGTAGTCAACCTGATTAGGGAAGTTCATAGGGAATCTCATTGAGAAATATTTTGTAAAAAAGTCTGAAAATATTTTTAGGGATGCAATTCCTATAAATAATGAACAGAAAAATAAGAAGGTATCTAATGAATCACTGATAACATAACCACCAATAGATACTGATGGAATATAAATAAAAACAAAAAGAATCACTAAAGAAATATCAGAAGGCTTCTTAATATTATCTGGCATAAAGAGAGCTGGTAATAAGCACAATAAATATGATATCAAATCAAACAAAATACCATGATTGATATAAGAATATCCCCTATATGCCTCTTCAGGATGAACATAAAAAATATAAAATAGCTTCAAGGTTAATATAAAAGCACTGATTGTAAAAAAAGCAGATGGTGAGATAGAAAAAAGTTTGCTATTGCTTTGGATATTCATTTGTAATTTGATATTTTTAAACTAAATACCTTCTCGACAAGATGTTTTATTTTTGAAAGAAAGTTATAAATTTTAGTATTGTTTTTAAAAGATTTATTATCTTTGCCTTGATATTCAAGATAACTATGAAACTCTTCAACGGGTATTTCTAACTTTCTAGCAATATAACTAGAGTCATATTGAAAATTTCTCATATCATATGCTGGTTTGCCTAAAATTTTTATAGCTTCAGCTTTTTCTAATTTTTTTTGAAGCACCAGGCTAGACAAGTGAGTCTTCCTCTTATCAAAATTAAATTTATTTACCAATAGATAGTCTTGAAAAAATCTTGTCCAGACAGATTCTCCATGTTTATATTTGTATGGTTTATAACCAATATCATTTTGCAAAATTTTTGTAGCTTTATCTTTATCATAAGATAGGTAATTAAATGGCTTAATAGTTTTGATCTTAAAAATAAATGGAATTAAGAAATATAATCTAAAAAAACTAGTTGTCTTATAAGAAATTAAACGACCTGTTCCATACTTCTTAAAAATATCTTTAAGGTATCTACTGTCCATATTATTATGGCCAAAATAGCCTGTCATTCCTTCAGTCTGAAGATTGCTACCAGTTAAAATATATTTTATATTTTCTTTAATTGCTATATTGTATAGACTTGTAAAAAAAATGTGATCTTGAGGTATGTCCTGATTCATTACCTCAGATTTCAAGAAAGCAATTTGCAATCTCCTTATTTCATCCCACTCAATAACAACTGTCTCTAAATCAAAACCAGTATAGTCAATAGTTTTTTGAATATTAAAAACAGAAAGCTCAGTATTCCACCCAGCATCAACATGCACAGCTAAAGCATTGATATCATATTCTTTAAGAAGATATGCTAAATATGTTGAGTCAACCCCCCCGCTTAAACCAATAATACAATCATATTTTTGTTTTTTATTATTTTTAATATTTTTAATAATATTCTTAAATTTTTTAGTTCCGTTGTTATTAACATGATAGGAATTTTCCATCTCTAAATCATATTTGTAACAATAGTTACATATCCCCGCCTCATCAAATTTTATAAACTGATCATCACTATCACTTAGACATCTTGAACAAGTTTGCTTATTTTTATTGGTAGTCATAATTTATTAAGACAGTTTTTCTTGAGCCATAGAATGAAAATAAACTACCAGCAGCAACACCTGAAATATTATGCTTTGAAATAAACTTAAGAGAACTATCAATAGAAGCTGCACCTCCGCAAACCAATATAGGTATATCTATGTTATCTTTGAGTTTTTTTATTAAATGCTCGCTTAAACCAAGAAAAGTTCCTTCTCTTGCAATATTCTGCAGCACTAATTCTCCAACTTGTGCAGTTTTTATATCACTAATTATTTTTGATAGTCCTTCATTTATTCTTTTTGAGGAAGATTCAAAATATATCTTGTTTCCATAAAATCTATAATCAAGCATTAAAAATATAGAAGAGCTGCCCCACCTTTTTACTGCTTGATTGATGACAGATAAATCTTCAAAAAACAGACTTCTGACCCCAACTTTTTCTATACCCAAAGAAAAAATGTTTTCAAAATCTTGAATGGTTTTAATACTGCCTATATATGATAATGGCATAAATGCTTCGTCAACCATCCTATCTAGCAAATCAAGATTTATCTTACCTTTTGACTTATCGACAATGATAATTTCATCTGCACATTTTTCATTAAATATTCTTAGCGCATTTAGTGGATCCCCTAAGTATCGAGGTTCTTTAAAATTTTTAGTTTTAATCAGTCTTCCGTTTTCAATCAATAAAACTGGTATTAATCTTTTTCTAATATAGTTCATAAAAGTTTTTTAATAATTTCTTACCAAAAATATGGCTTTTTTCAGGATGAAATTGTGTTCCAAAAACATTAGCATTGTTACTAATAACAGATGAAAACCTACTATCATAATTTGTTACGCCTACAGAATTTTTAATGTCATAACAATTATAAAAATATGAGTGTACAAAAAAATACCTTTGATCTTCTTCTAGATTATTTGTGAAAATATCATCATTATATTCTACATAATTCCAACCAATATGAGGCACAGAAACTTTTTTTGAATCGAACTTAATTACTTTTCCGGGAATAAGGCCTAAACCTTGCATTATCCCTTCCTCGCTTGAATCGCCTAGTATTTGCATTCCCAAGCAAATACCTAAAATGTATCCTTGTTCTGAAAAAGATTGTATCGAGTTAAATAAATTAGCTTCTTTTAAGTTTGAAATTGCCGTGTCATAGGCGCCGACACCAGGAAGTATTATTTTTTTATACTTAGTTAATTGTTTTGAAGAAGATACTAGCTCTGATTTAATATCAATTTTCCAAAGCATATTTTGAATTGATCTAATATTTCCTACTCCATAATCAATAATGCCAATAGTATCCATTTCTATAAGTTACCAATATGTTTAAAGAGAGTTTTGATTTTTTTAAAAGCAACTATCGCATACAAGGTAAGAGCTGACCAAAAGAAAAGTGTAAAGTTAAGATTTCCTAGAACTACATTTAGATGTTCAACAAAATAAATCGAAAGAATCAAAAATAATATAAAGAACAACCCACCTATAAAGTACTTTCTAAATTTATTTGTTACTACAAAATATGATAACGATGCATAAGCTACATGGTATAAAAAATTTATAAAAATATATGTATATATTATGTAATTTGGTTCCCTTGTTTTATAAAATATTATCAACAACATAGAAAGCATTATTGCATCAAAAATGATTTGATTCTTAAGTATTAAGCCTTGTTTATTGAGTACAACAAAAATTCTCTCTGGCCATGATGAAAAAAAATATAGCAGACCACAGATAAATATTAATCTTGGATCAAAACTTAAATCAAGCCAGGTACTTCCAAATAAAAGGCTAATAATTAAATCATAATAAACAAAGAAAACTAAAGAGAGTGGGATGGTAATAATAAGAGTTATCTTCATTAGCATATCAAGTAGTTTAAAAATCTTTGCCTTGTCTGCATTAAACTCAGCAGTCTTCCTAAAAAAAACTTTACCCATGCTTCCATTAAGAAACATTCCGGGAAACATTGCCAGGGATAGCAAAAAAGCAAATTTACCTGCAAGACTTTCAGAGCCTAGATATATTAATAATAATATTGGAATTGATTGTGTAAATTGAGTTGAAATTGAATATGGTAAATTTTTTAGTGGATAGTCTTTATTTAAGATAATAAAAGTAAAGGGATTTTTGATTTTTTTGAAATTAAAGTCTCTAAAAAGAAGTATTAAAAAAATTAAAGTGCCGAGAACTAAAGACATTAATCTTGATAAAGAGGGAGATATATCTCCGTAGTTGATTAAGTATAAATATATGAGCATGACTGAAAAGAAAAGACTATAAATAATCTGTATAAATGAAACAGATTTATATCTATTTTTAAAAATAAAAAATTGTATAAATATTTCTGTAAAAGCTAAGAATATACCGGTAAATAAAAATAAATTTAAAATCGTTTGAGTGATCCCAAAGTCATATAGGATTAATTCAAAATTGAAAAGGTTAAAGACGCTATAGAAGAAGAAAAAGATAAAAAAAACTTGAACAATTAATTGTTGAACTTTTTTTATTGCTTCTTTATTAGTTTTAGATACAACAATTGATAAATCAATCCTTAATGTAAAAAGTAAGCTGAAAATTGCTCCATAAGTAAGCACAAGTCTAAATATAGCAAAGCTTTCAGAGCTAAAAAGGTTACCTATTATACCCATTGATAAAAAGCTTAACAGCGTTAAACCAGCACCTCCAATCATCATGATGGAAGTATTTTTTATAAAATTATTCAACGGTTTGAAAAATCATTAATTGCATTTACAACTATCTCTTGATCAGATCTCTTTATAAAAGATGAAAAAGGAAGTGCAAGCATTTCATTCATCAACTTTTCAGTTTTAGGCAGACATTCATAACTATCCTTAAACATTGGCTGCATATGGACAGGAATAGGATAGTAAACAACCGAAGGTATACCTTTTTCTTGCAAAATAGACTTTAATTCGTCTCTCTTTTCAGTCTTTATGACATATTGAGCATAAACAGATTTATTTGCTTTATCTATAAAAGGCGTTTTTATGTATTTTGAGCATCCCTCAAGAGCATCATCATAAAATTTAGCTGCTTGTCTTCTTAAAGAAATTTCATTATCAAAATTTGTTAATTTAATATCTAGCACTGCAGCTTGTAGTGAATCAAGCCTACTGTTCATGCCAATAATTTCATGTCTATGTCTAATTTTTTGACCATTTTTTGAAATCATATTAATTCTTTCTGCTAAATCAGAATCAGATGTAAAAATAGCGCCGCCATCTCCGTAGCAGCCTAAGGGTTTTGTTGGGAAAAAACTTGTTGTTGCAATATTTGTGATATTGCATGATTTTTGTCCTAAGTATGTTGAACCAAAACTTTGAGCTGCATCTTCAATAACAATAATGCCATTATCACTTGCAATAGAATTAATTTGATTAAGATTTGGGCATTGTCCATAAATAGAGACAGCAATAATTACTTTAGTTTTATCAGTAATTTTATTATTAAGATCAGCTACACATAAATTAAATGTATCAATCTCAACGTCAACAAATCTTACTTTCAGACCAAGAATTGCTGCAGCACTAGCAGTTGAAATCCAGGTATGGGAAGGACATATTATTTCATCGCCCGGTTTAAGATTTAATGCCATTAAGCTAATCTGAATAGCATCTGTACCATTGGCAACAGTGATACAGTGTTTTGCTTCGCAGTAATTTTTTAGTTTTTCTTCTAAATTTTTAACTTCTTGACCTTGAATATATTGCCCTGACTGAAGAACATTTTTAATTTTTTTATCGATATCATCTTTATAAAAATTATATTGTTCGACTAAATCAATAAAATTCATATTAGCTCCTTGCAACTTAAATTATCATCTTGAAGTGTATATTGTAGATTTTGATTTTTACAATAATACTGACCATTTCCTATTAAAGGTAAGTCAAGCCTGTCTCCGTATGCGCTAATCCATCCAATTTGTCTTGCAGGAATACCTACAAGCAAAGAAAAGTCTTTGGTTGACTTTGAAACAACAGCTCCAGCTCCTATCATTGAGTAGCAACCTAGAGTATTGCCGCAAATAATCGTGGCATTGGCTCCAATTGACACTCCACGTTTGACTACAGTATCTCTAAACGCATCTTTTCTTTCTATTGATGCCCTTGGATTTAAGACATTAGTGAAAACCATTGAAGGTCCACAAAAAACATCATCTTCTAGAATAACATTTTGAAATACAGAAACGTTATTTTGAATTTTACAATTATTACCAATCTTTACGCCTTTTCCTATAAAGACATTCTGACCAATTGTACAATTAGATCCAATTTCAGCACCTTCGGAAACATGTGACCAGTGCCAGATTTTAGTATCTTTACCAATTTTTACATTAGCATCAATTATAGACGTTTCATTAACATAGAACTCAGGCTCCATTTTATTGCTCCTCTTTAATTTTAAAAACTATTCCTTATTAAGGTTAAACATAAAATTCATAGTATCTTTGATACTAGCTATGGAAAAATTTTTCTGATTTAGTATTTCAATATAATTTTCAACGTGCAGGTCATTATCAACCTTAGAAAAATTTATATTTTCTTTATTAATTGTAAATACTCTCTCAGGGTTAATCTTATTTTCATTAGATGGAACAATAGAAAAGATCCAATCTACATCCAGATTTTTAAATTTAGTCAAACCTTTTGCATTAAGACTGTCTATGTATTCAATATTAGATTCTATTGGCTCACCAAATGCCTGTATTAGAAGATCAAAGTAATGAATGCCCAGATTAAAAAGGATTCCTCCAGATAGCTCTTTATTTGTTTTCCATGAATTTAAATAAGCATTATCTCTTGGTGTAATAAACTTAATTATAGATTTTTGTTTTAAATTATTTTTTTGTATATGATCAGCTAAATTCCTTAGCTTTTCAGCAACAGGATGAAGTCTTAGTTGCATTATAGTATATACATTAAGTTTTTTTTCAGATGAAATTTTTTCTATTTCATACAGTTCTTCGCTTGTTAGGCATAACGGCTTCTCGCTAATAACTTCTGATCCGGCATTTAAAGAAAGGCAAATCATTTTAAAATGTAAAAAATTAGGACAGCAAATTACACAATAATCGATTTTATTATTTTTAATAAAGTCAAAAAAATTATCTTCTGATTCAATAAATTTTACGCCGCTTTCTTCGAGAGAGAAATTTCTTGTAATATCGTGATAAATTACAATTTTTCCACCAAGCTTTTCTATAGCATCTATGTGCCTTGATGCAATATATCCAGACGCCCCAATTAAAGAAAAATTCATTAGGCTCTGAATATCTTTTTGTTATCTACATCGTACACACCTCTTGCATCGACAATAATTTGTGCATTTTCCTTGATAAGCTCATAATCAAACTGTGAATGGTTTGTAAGTAAAGCAACTAAATCAAAGCTTTGAATGTTTTGTTTATTTAAAGTGATTGATTCTTTATCGTATTCATATTTCCTGGTCTTTGGAAAAGACTTAAAAAACGGATCAGAAAATTCGACATTTGCACCTTGATTTATTAGCGATGTAAGAATTTCGAGGGAAGGTGATTCTCTAGCATCATCAACATTTGGCTTATATGCGATACCAAGAATCAATACTTTGGATCCATTTACAGATTTAGATTTAGAATTTAAAGCTTGGGATATTTTTTTCAAAACAAATTCTTGAGTTTCGAAATTTAACTCGCCTGCTAGCTCTATAAATCGAGAGTTTATGCCAAACTCTTTAGCTTTCCATGAAAGATAAAATGGGTCTACTGGAATACAGTGACCACCCCAACCAGGTCCGGGATAGTATGGAACAAAACCAAATGGTTTGGTTGCAGAGGCTTCAATAACCTCAAAAGGATCAACATCCATCTTATCACAAATCACCTTAAACTCATTTATCATACCTAGATTAACAGCTCTATGAATGTTTTCTAAAAGCTTAGATAATTCTGCTACTTTTAAAGATGACACGGGCACAACTTCTTTGAAAATTTCAGAATATATTTGCATACCCTTAATGGTACATTCTTTGGTTACTCCTCCTAACACCTTTGGTATATCAGCCAAAGGAAATCCACTGCCCGGATCTTCTCTTTCTGGTGAATATACAACATAATAGTTTTTTCCAATATCGAAGCCAGATTCAGTAACCCTTGCAGCAATTAGCTCATCTGTTGTCCCTGGATATGTGGTACTTTCCAATGAGATCATTTGATTTTCTTTTAGATAAGGTGTGATATTGTCCATCACACTATTAACAAATTTTAAATCTGGCTCTCTATGCTTAGTTATAGGCGTAGGAACACAGATAATTATTGCGTCGACTAGATTTATTAGTGAAAAATCATTTGTAGCGATAAAATCAAAATTATTATCAATTGATAAAATTTCATCGTTTGATATATGGTCTATGTATGATGATCCATTATTAAGGATTTTTATTTTGTTCTCGCTAGAATCAAAGCCTAGAACATTAAATTTTTTTGCGAAATTTATTAGCAAAGGAAGGCCAACATATCCAAGTCCAACGACTCCAATTGTTTTTTTCATATTTAATCCTCAAAAAATACAACGATAAAAACTGTATAAAAAAAAGAAGTGATAAAGAAAAATAATATATTAAATAAAACCCTTGGACTGTATTTGATGGTTGGCATGTTTGGACTATCAATGTAGGTAACTGCATAATCATCTCTAATATTTAATGTCATCAGATCTCTTTGGACATTTAATTGCTCGTTAATTAAAGCAGTTTTGATATTAACGTCATCAGATTTTCTAATTATATCTGACAAATATGCCACAGAGTCTTCAAGCTCTTTTTTCTTTAATGATGATAAATTATTATTAATACTAACTTTTATTAGCTCTATTAAATCTTTAGAAAACATAGGAGATAGTGAAGACACTCTTATGTTTAAGAAACCATTTTGATTCTCAGACGTGCTTAATATTTTCAAGTACTCTTGAAAACCTAACTCCAGCAATTCATTGTCGGACATTTTTGAATATTCATTTAAAAATTTATCAGAATTGGAATCATATATTTGATCGTCGTAAGTTATTTTACCATTATTTTTATTATAAGATTTAGCAGCTAAAAGAAATGGAAGAATCTTATTGTCTTTTAAAATTTTTTTTCCTATATCTCTTGATTCAATTTTTTCAACGACCTTGCCAAAGTCTGATGTTGAACCACCACCAAGGACACCACCAATATTTGCTAAAGATGAAAAGCCACCTAGATTTAATGAATTTTGGTTAGAGTTTGATGTTTCTCTAATCTCAAATATTGCTTCACTCATATAGAGTTTTGGAGAAAATACATAATGAGCAATACTAATTACAAATATTGTAAAAGTACCTATTAAAAGAACTTTCATATATTTTTTTATTTTTTTTATTAGGTCAAGATAGGTCATAATGCTTTAAAATGGTACCCGAGGCCGGACTTGAACCGGCACGATATTTCTATCGAGGGATTTTAAGTCCCTTGTGTCTACCAATTCCACCACTCGGGCAAATTCAACTCTCCATTAGTTAGTTAGATGAAGATTATACTTTGTTATTAAATAATTGTGTCTATTATAGATGTTAATTTACATAAAAATTATTGGAGGCTGAAGCCGGAATCGAACCGGCGTAAACGGCTTTGCAGGCCGCTGCATAACCACTCTGCCATCCAGCCATTCTAATGAAGCATTGTATATTAGTTGCAGGTAAATTTGTTTTTTATATTATTTATTTGGGGAGTAATATTCTGTTCTCTCAATATCTTCTTCAATACAAGCTTCGCCGTATTGTATCTCTATAATATGACATACCTCAGCATATGGATTGGTGATTTGATGCCACTGTCCTAACGGAACTAAATAATGATCAAATGTATCTAATTGAATACTCTGCTTATTATCAGGATGATCTTTGCTGTAATTAACAATACATGAGCCCTTACTTATCATCCATATTTCATTTCTTTTAAAGTGTCTTTGAAAGCTCATCCCCTTACCTGGATGAACGATTAATTCTTTTACTTTAACCTGCTCTTCCTCAAATAAATTATAAAATTCACCCCATAATCGATCTTCTTGATAGTATTGCCATTTTTTTAAGATCCAAGAAGACGAATTCTTTTTATCATCACCACCCACGCTAAATAAGAACTCAATTCCGCTCACAGACATTTCTGGTATATTTTCTTTATTCCTATCGCCACCGTTTGCAAAAGCAATTTCATCATCAGGATAAATTTCTTTAATCTTAACCAAAGCATTAATAGCACTTCCAATATCATCATCTTGAAAATCTATAACAGAATCTACAGATGATAAATTTTCTACAATTGTCTTGCGTTCTTTGAAAGGCATAAAAAATCTACCTTTTTTATTTATAAGCCAAGCATCGCTATTAAGAGCAACAACTAATTTATCACCAAGTTTTCTTGCGGCTTTAAAATAAGCTATGTGACCAGAATGAATGGGATCAAAACCACCACTTACAATTATTATTTTCATATTTTATTCATTATATTTAAGTTAATCATTTTGAAAATGAATTAATAGTGTAAATAAAGCCTGTATATAGAGTTATAAACAAAGAAAGAAATAAAAAAATATCTCCAATAACTATAACCAGCATATTATTTATAGCTAAACCAAATAGATAAATAGAAATTGTAAATAACTGTATTGTAGTTTTTATTTTTGCAAGAAAAGTGACTTTAGTTGCATCACTTTTAAGATTTCTTGCATTCATATCCCTTAGAGCACCCACCCAAATTTCTCTTGTAATAATTAGTGCGCCAATAAAACCTATTAAGTAACTTGAAAGATTTATAGCCAATCCAAATAATAAAAAAAGAATTAAAATTTTGTCGGCTATAGGATCTAGAATTTCACCTATCTGAGATACCGCTTTATATTTTCTTGCTAAATATCCATCAAAATAATCAGTAATACCTGCTATAAAAAAAAGTACTAGAGACATTA
>Ga0213861_10001467_pt1 | contig 20769 bp, 18 predicted proteins | sample PICome_4_FD_160110 | JGI IMG/M metagenome (GOLD analysis project Ga0213861, IMG submission 160110) | Coastal seawater microbial communities near Pivers Island, North Carolina, United States - PICO131 | ecosystem: Environmental > Aquatic > Marine > Coastal | place: USA: North Carolina... | reverse complement strand
TTGGCACAAAGTGCTGCTAATATTAAACTTGCAGATGCACGCAGGTCAGTTGCCATTACTGGCGCACCATTCAGAGAGCTAACTCCCTTAATAAATGCATTACTGCCTTTGACTGTGATATCACAACCCATTCTATTTAGCTCCTGCACATGCATAAACCTATTTTCAAATACATTTTCTGTTACGACCGAAGAGCCTTTAGATAATGCATTCAAAACAGTAAATTGTGCCTGCATATCTGTTGGAAACCCTGGAAATGGGGCTGTAGAAATATCAACGGGCAAAATAGAATCTTCCTTCATGGTCAGCTGAATATAATTATCACCGATACTTATCGAAGCCCCACTTAATTTCAATTTATCTAAAATATTATTCATGCGGGGAGCTTCAATATTTGAAATAGTTACATCACCGCCAGTTATAGCTGCAGCAATTAGATAAGTTCCAGCCTCTATTCTATCGGCCGGAATTGAAAATTCTGTCCCTTTAAGATCATCAACACCATCAATAATAATTTCATCAGTCCCTGCTCCATTAACTTTGGCCCCCATAGCATTAAGAAAGTGAGCTAAATCTTCAACCTCAGGCTCTTTAGCAACATTTCTTAAAACCGTTTGACCTTTCGCAAGAACCGCAGCCATCATAATATTTTCAGTTCCAGTCACAGAAACACCCGGAAAGTTAATCTCACAACCAATTAATTTTTTTGCAGTTGCTTCAATATAACCATTTTTTAACACAATCTTTGCTCCGAGTTTTTCTAAAGCATCCAAATGAAAATCAACTGGTCTTGTTCCAATCGCACAGCCACCTGGAAGCGCGATTCTTGCAAAACCATGACGAGCTACAAGAGAACCTAGAACTAAAATAGAGGCACGCATAGTTTTTACAAGCTCATATCTAGCCTCAAAGTCATGTAATTTAGATGCGGAAATTATAAAATCCATGCTCTCATTCAGAGTAATGTCTGCCCCCATTGAACCTAAAAGCTCAAACATGGTTGTGATATCTTGAAGGTATGGCAAATTTTTAAAAGTAATAGGTTGATCGCTTAATATCGTTGCCGCCAACATTGGTAAGGCTGCGTTTTTTGCTCCTGAACAAGAAATAGATCCAGAAAGTTTATTTCCACCTATAATTTTTAACTTTTCCATACTTAAGCTATCTCTGATGGAGATTTTGTATTTAAACTCAATGCGTGTAACTCACCTGATTTAAAATGTTCTTTTAAAACATTCAAAACTAACTTGTGTCGTTGAAGAGAGTTTAAACCCTCAAATTCTTTGCTCACAATTAAGACTTTTGAGTTGCAATCCTCGCCATCAAAAGAGATCTCAGCCTCAGGAAATTGTAATTTAAGAAAATGAGTAATATCCATTAGATTGGTTTTGGTAAAAGATTAATCTAGATTAGCATCAGAAGTCCAATGCTTTATGATTTCATCAATATTCTCGTTATGCTCTTTTGCAAGAGCCTGAAATTGATTTCTAAAAGTAAGGCCTAGGTTCACTCCATTCACAATTATGTTGATGATTAGCCAGTTTCCATTTTTATCTTTTCTTACCTTATAGGTGATGGGGTAAATATTGCTAGAAGTAATAAGATTCTGCTGAACATCCTCGGTTGGTTTTAATTCAGATACCTCCGGAAAAATAGTAACAATTTTTTGATCGCCCCATTGCGCCAAGGTTGAAGAATAGGTATCAAGCAATGATTCTTTGAAAGATTGGATAAATTGAAGCCTTTGTGATTTTGAGGCAGCAAGATAATATTTTTTACCCATTACACTTGCGCCAACTCTTCTAAAATCAACCATCGGTTCAAAAACAGTATTGATCTTATCTTTAAATAATTCAGGGTCATTGGCGTAGAGTGCTTGGTTATTTCTAATTATAGAAACCATTTCTTGGGCTTGGGAATCAATAAATTTATGTGGATTAGATTCAGCGATTATGTAGCTGTGAAAGCAAAAGATTGCAACAACAAAGGTAAGTGATTTCAAAGTGTGGTTCATAAAGGTATTATAACATTAGTAAAAAACTATAAATAAAATATGAAAGATAAGGATTTTATCAGTTCAGCTCTAAAGGTCATCGAAATAGAGTCAAATGCTGTGAAGAATTTAAGCAATCAAATAAAGTCCGATTTTGAAGATCTCTGCTCAAATATCCTTAATTCCCGAGGGAAATTAATTTTAATGGGTATTGGTAAATCTGGCCATATAGCTCAAAAAATTTCGGCAACATTATCAAGCACTGGCACTGCATCCTTTTTTATACATCCAACTGAAGCTGCCCATGGTGATTTAGGGATGATTGACAAGGAAGATTCAATTTTAATTTTGTCTAATTCAGGAGAGACAAAAGAAATAATTGAGATTTTACCTGCACTAAAGCGCTCAACTCCTAATATTTTTACCCTTACCAATAACAACCAATCTACTATTGCAAAAGCTGGAACAATTAATTTAATGATTAAAGCTGATGAGGAAGCTTGTCCATTAGATCTCGCTCCAACTTCTTCAACCACAATTGCTTTGGTGTTTGGAGATGCTCTAGCAATCGCTTTGTTAGAGGCGCGTGGTTTTAGCAAAGATGATTTTGCAAAATCTCATCCAGCTGGACAACTTGGAAAAAAACTCACAACACTAGTTAAAGATTTAGCAGTCATGAATGAAAAAGCGCCAATGGTTGATCAAACCACATTTTTAAAAGAAGCATTGATGGTGGTAACTGAAAAAAAGCTTGGGTTAACTCTGGTTTTAAATAAAAAAAAGATTGTTGGAGTTTTCACAGATGGTGATTTAAGAAGATGTCTAAATGATGAAGTGGATATAAATAATACCCCCATAAAGGATGTAATGACGATTAAATTTAAGAGCATTGACAGCAATGCCCTTGCTATTGATGCGGCTGAAATTATGGAAAAAAATAAAATTTTTAGCTTGGTTGTTAATTCCTCAACACATAAAGAAGATACCATTGGTATTATTACAATGCATCAACTTCTTGAAGCGGGAATCATTTAATTTATAGAAATGCTTCAAAACTATAAAATTTTATTAATTGTATATGGATTTTTATATCTTCCTTTTGCAATCCCAGCAGAAAATGTGAGCTTTCAAAATATTTCAATTCAATCAGATCAAGTCACCATCGATAAAAACACTGAGCAATTAGTTTTTAAAAATAATGTTGAGATTAAAATTGATGGCTACGTTATTAAAGGCTCCAATGCCCTTTTAAGCAGTAAAGATGAAAAACTGGAAATATATGGTAATCCCGCATCAATCCAATCTGAGGAAATAGATGGAGAAGCAGAGGCATTTAAAATATATCCAAATAAATCCATGAATTTAATTGGAAATGCAAAGCTTCTAAATAAAGGAAATATGATCACGTCTAATTTTATTACTTATCAAATCATTGCAAATGAATAGTGATCGCCTAATCCTGACTAATATCGAAAAAGCTTTTGGCTCAAAAAAAATTCTTACAGATATTAGTTTCTCAGTTGGAGAAAACGAAATTGTAGGTTTGCTTGGTCCAAATGGGGCTGGTAAAACAACAGCATTTTACATAGCCGCCGGTTTAATTTTTCCAAATGACGGGAAGGTGTTTATTGATAACCAAGATGTGACTAATACTCCCATGCATGGTCGCGCAAAACTAGGGTTAGGTTATTTACCTCAAGAAGCATCCATATTTCCAGATCTTAGTGTAGAAAGTAATCTTCTCGGAATCGCAGAATTTACTCATGGAAATAGAGAACAACAAATTGGCAAAGTAAAAAAAGTTATTGATGAGTTTGACTTGAAAGAAATTCTTCAAACCAAAGGAAGAATGTTATCGGGAGGACAAAGAAGAAAAGTTGAAATAGCTCGAACTTTGATTTGCCAACCTAGCATAATGCTTTTAGATGAACCATTTGCAGGTATTGATCCAATTGCTGTTGAGGAAATAAAAGAATTACTTCTAAAGATCTCACAAAAAAATATTTCTATTTTGATCACGGATCATAATGTTAGAGAAACTTTAAGCTTATGTAATAGAGCTATTATCCTTAATGAGGGCAGCATAATTGCTGAAGGCAATGAAAAAAGCTTAAAAGAAAATTCGTATGTTCAACAAAAATATTTTGGCAAATTATTTTCCTAGAAAATGGTCATTAAGCTTGTAAGAGAATTCAAACAAAATCAGCAGCTATCAATAACCCCGCAGTTAAAAAAATCAATAGATCTTCTTCAGCTATCAAGATTAGAAATCATTAATAAGATTAATAATGAGATAGATGAAAATCCGTTCCTAAAAAAAGATTTTGAAGTTGAGTCAATTGGAAGCTTTGATGATGCAAGCCTGCTTGAGAATCTTCCAAATGAATTGACCTTGCAGAATCATCTTGAGGCTCAATTAGAAGACATCAGGCTGAATAATGCTGAAAAAAAAATAGCATTGGCAATCATTCAATCCCTTGAAGAAAATGGTTTGCTTCAATTAGATCTAGATGAAATAGAAGCATTAATGGAATATAGTTATTCAATTCAAGAAATTAAAAACGTCTTAAGGAATGTAGTTCAAGATTTAGACCCCGCCGGAATTGGAGCAAGAAATTTCAAAGAAACCATTTATATACAGTTGAGAAAAAAAGATATTCCAACTGAAGAATTAGAAATTGCAAACAAAATTCTATTTGACCCTAAATTTTCTTCATTTGAGGATGCCCAAGCTGATTTAACTAAATATTACTCCAAAGATTCCATTGAATCTGTGCTTGAAAAAATAAAAAAATGTGATCTTTCGCCTGGTTTAGAGTTTGAATCTACTTATTTGATTCAACCAGACTTAGAGGTAATTCCTGATAGCAATCAAAATTTTAATGTCCGATTTAAGCAAGACAACTTTCCTTTAATTAGCCTTGATCAAGATTTAGAAAAACAAGTTAAAAATAAAGCAAATAAAGCAAATAAACAGCTAAAGGAAAAAATAAGTGAAGCTAAATGGCTAATCAGAGCAATTAATAAAAGAAATGAGACTGTACAAAATGTTGGTACACTGATTTGTAGAACACAAGCTGATTTTTTATCTGATAGATCTGCTGAACTAAAGCCGCTATCAAATTTAGAGCTTGCAAAGAAATTAAAGATAAGCCCGTCAACTGTTTCAAGGATTTTACGCTCTAAATATATACAAACCCCTAAAGGTGCTGTGTCAATGAAATCACTTTTAGCTAGCTCTGTATCGAAAACTAGAAAAGTTACCCCTATGCAATTAATGGAAGAAATTCAAAATATAGTTGAAAGTGAGAAAAAAAAATTAAGCGATCAGAAAATTTCAGATTTACTTAATAAGCGAGGATTCAACTTGGCTCGAAGAACCATCTCAAAATATCGAAAAAAAATTAATTTACCAAATTCTAGGAATAGATAAATTCATAATTTAGTGAGTTAGAATTGAGAATATGAATGAGATAACGCCTCGCCACTTCGCGTCTGAAGATCTACTGAAAAAAATTCAAGGGCAAGAAGTAGAACCATCTATTAATCAAATCAAAAGAATTTTATCTGGCATGCACCCCTCTGAGGTGGCACATAGCATCGAGTCTCTGCCACCTAAAGAAAGAAAGTTTCTATGGTCACTGATCGAAACTCAGGATGAGGGTGAAATCATTGCAGAATTGCATGATGAAATACAACAAGAGCTTATCTCTGAGATTTCACCTGAAGAACTTATAACTATAATCAGTGATCTAGAGCTTGATGAAATTGTTGATATTCTTCAAGTTCTTCCAGATCAAAAAACAGAAAATATTTTATCAGCCATGTCTCAAAGAGACCGGCAAAGAATTCAAGAAGCTCTGGAATATCCTGAGGATTCTGCCGGCGGGTTAATGAATACCGACATTATTAGTGTTAGGCCAAAGCATAATCTTGAGGTAGTAATGAGATATCTAAGAGCTCAGCGAGAGTTACCAAAAAATACTGATCAAATTTTTGTTGTTTCAAGAGAAAATAAATATTTAGGATCCTTGCCAATTTCTTCAATTGTTGTCTCAGATCCTAGTTTGAATGTAAGAGAGTTAATGGAAAGTGAAATTCAACCATTAGAAGCCAGCTTAAATGATAAGGATGTATCAAGGTTATTTGAACAAAATGATTGGGTATCAGCCCCAGTTGTAGATAGTGAATCAAGATTGATTGGAAGGATCACAATTGATGATGTTGTTGATGTAATTATGGAGGATGCTGATCAGAATTTTCTTGGAATGGCTGGAGTTGCTGAAGATACATTTGCTGCACCAGCAAGAGCAGCAAGGAGTAGAATTTTGTGGCTATCAATTAATCTTATGACTGCATTTATAGCATCTATGACAATTAGCCTCTTTCAAGCCACAATTGATCAAATAGTGTACCTAGCTATTCTGATGCCTATTGTTGCTAGCATGGGTGGAGTTGCTGGAACACAAACTTTAACAATTATGATAAGAGGATTAACTCTTCAGCAAATCAATGAATCTAATTTAAGATGGCTTTATAAAAGGGAATTAGCTGTATCAATTGTAAATGGAATCTTGTTATCCATCTTGGTTGGAGGAATAACTTTTTTTTGGTTCAACAATATAATTATTGCAACACTTATTTGTATTGCCATGGTTGCAAATTTAATATGCTCAGCAATTGCTGGCATTTTTATTCCTTTAATTCTTCAAAAATTTAACCAGGATCCAGCAATTGCTGGAAGTGTTGTAGTCACAACTGTTACTGATGTAATAGGCTTCTTCTCTTTCCTTGGTCTTGCAACTATATTTCTTATTTAATCCTTTCTAATTTAGGTTCTGAGATAGTTCCCAAAATTTCATATTGATAATTGGTCAGATCATTTATGTCTTCTTCAAATACTTCGTTTAATACTGCTGAACCAGCAACCGCTGGAAGCCCGCCAAGAATAGCTGCGTACCAGGGAAGATTCTCTCCAAATCTAATTCTAAGGTCTAAATTAAGATCTAAGTCCTCCAGATTATTTTTGGAGTTTTTATTAATTTGGCCAACCCATTTCATTTTTGCAGCATTTGTTTCTATGTATAAAGGTGATACAAGCCTTAGCTTTGATCTGCTGAATAATACATCGCCCTCAACCCGGCTTAGTTGAGTGGAAGTAAACTCATCAATTGAAAGATCTAAGTTTGCAAGCTTGCCGAGGATATTTCTTAAGTTCAAGACACCAAGCAAGCTAAAAGCAAGGGAATCAGAGAAAGAGTCCTGTATTACTAAATCTTTCATTATAAAGTTACCCCCTCCTTCAATATGACTCAAGTTTGAAAGCTCTCTCCATTGTAAATTTATAGATCCATTAAAATAAGAAAAATCTGTAAAGTCTGCTAAATAAGGAATTTTGTTTGACTCTTTAATAAGATACTCTCCTTTCAATTTGTAAAGAGGCTTGATCTTATCGATTGAAAAATATGCAGGAGAAGATTTTTCGAATGGTTTAATCGATATTAAATTTGAACTTAATTTAATATTATTGGCGGTAAAATTCTTTTTATTATTTAAAAGATACACATCAAGATCTTTAATTTTAATTTTTCCAAAAGAAGAGTTGCTTACAATCAGCCTAGAATTTAGTGGTACATCAAGCGTTGATTCTGTCGAATTTATAAATTTTGTATTAGAAATAACTGAATCCTTAATTTCTAATCTTATAAATCCAGTCTCATCAATCCTAAGATTTAAATTCAATTTATCTCCGAATAAATTACCTTTAATTTCTGAACTATTTAAGTCAAATAGGCCAGATACATCAGAAAAATTATTATTAAACAGTTTGAAGTTTTTAATATCAAAAGCTAGCTTATTAAGTTTTACCGATGTTAATGCTGTATTTTTAGAAAATACGTAAGTTAATAAGTCCTCAGTAATAACTTCTGAATAAAGATATATATTTAATCCAGGCTCTTGAATAAAACTCTTTAACTGATTAGGGATTTTTTTGCCTATCGAAATATAGCCATCATATTGACTAATATCTCTAATATGCATATCAACTTGTTGATTGCTAAGTCTGATAGATGGATTTGAAAAATTACTTATCAAAATTTCCGTAGGCAATCTAACTAACTTTTCCTTCGATAGTGAATTTAAAGGCGAATTAAGCTCAATATGCTTTAGGTCAGAATACATCTTTAAAATTAATGGTGAGTTTTTTTTAATATTAAAATCTATTTTAAAAAGTTCTCTTCCAGAAGCCTGAAGATAAATTGAATCCGCAATGAACTCTTCTATATCTATACTCATATTCGTTGAGAATGTTAAATCATATGTTTTAGTTAAACTGTTGCCTGAAAGAAGAATAGAAAGCTCGTCTTTCAAGAAGGATGCTGGTAATAATCCATATACTTTATCTAAATCAACAATAAAAATGCTCGCATTATCAAAATTAATATTGTTTGACTCAGTTATTGGCATGGAAAAATTTTTTGTTTTTAGGGATATAGCATTTTTCAAGATTAAACTTGAAAGTTGAATCACGCCTTTATGCTCTGCTTGTATATTTGGTAAATTAATACTTTCTCTTTCAAAATCTAACGCACTTTGAAAGTCTATTGATGCCATATCATGAAGAGAATAAAAATTTATCTTTTCAGTTTTATAATTTAACAAGCCATAGGCCGCATCAAATGAGAAATTTGTTGCTTTGCCGGATGGTGAAAACACATATAAATTTTTAGAATCTGCCTCAATAATCGGTCCATTGAAATCAATAATCAAATCTTCGTTAATAGTTAATTTAGATTCATCGTTAAATATTTTTAGTTTTAAATTAGGATTCAGGTTAGAGCGATTAGTAGAGTAATTAAAATAAACAGAATTTGTGCCAAGAAGATTTATACTTCTATCAATATAAGAGCCAACTCCTTTCAATGATTGTGGAAGAGAAAATGTAATCAAATTTTTCGTAATATCATATCCTTTAAGCTCCATAGATAAAGGATTCAATGATTCTGAATTGATCTGCAAGGCTAAATCAATCTGAGAAGATTGGTTGAATATACGAGCATTGAGATCAAAAGCGAAACCAGAAAAACTTCCGGCCCCTAACATTGATACCGGTACAAAGTCTTTGTTATGATTTTTTAGTATCGAGGCATCTGAATTTACTAGGAATTTCATATGATTTCCATGCCCAGAAAAATTACCGCTAAGATTTTTGATTTCATCAAAATATAGATCCTCTAAATCCAGATCTTTGATAAATCCAGAATATTTTGGAATGAAGCTGTCATATGATATAAAAAAATTTTCAACTATAAGATTACTTGCTTTTAATGCCTCGCTTTCAATCATTTGAGATGAAACAAAAAATCTTGGAATTTCTAAGGATTTGTTTTCAAGATTAATTTGAATTGGGTGCTCCTCATCTACAAATGGATGCAAAAATTCAGTTAATTTTAATATGCCGATTTTTTTTCTTGACTGGTAATCAAAAGATCCTTTGTTTGGCTTGATTAGTAATGAGCTAAAAAATAAGCCATTAGAATCAAAAGAGCCCCTAACAATTGATCTATCATTTTTCAATTCTCCAAGAGCATTCATTTGGAATGCTAAATCTTTTATAGGAGAGGCACTAAAAGCCGGAATCAAGCTTAGCCATTTAAAGGAATAAAGATTTATTGAGAAGCGATAAGATTCTTCAACAGCATCTACGGCAATGGTGCTTAATTGATCATCATGCAAAAAACTAAGCTGTCCAGAAAATGATCTAGATAATTCTCCGTAAAGATCCCCATTTATTTCAAGTACCGCATCATCTCTACGAAATTCAAAATCTTCAAATGATAGAGTAATTTTTTCATCAAAATTTATTAAAAATCTTGAAGATGAATTGGTGTTTTGTATATTTGAATAATCAAAGTAGCCATTTCTTATAGCAATATTATTAATATTTAAAAAGTTAAAATATTTCTGCGGTTTGAAAGATAATCCTAGCTCTAATTCTTTGGTCTGAAGAAGTATCTTTTCATTATAAAAAATATTGAAATTAAAAAATTTTAAATTTCTGTTTAATGCGTTTCCAGTGCTTTCAAGTTCTGAAAACTCTATTGAGTAGGAAGGTAAGAAATACTGATCTATGCTTTTAATTAAACCCCATGGGGAAAAAGCAAAAATAGTGAGGAATATAAAAAATATCCAACTTAAAATACTTCCAGTAATAACGGACAGGAAAAATAATTTCTTCATGCCCTATAAGTTTGAAAAAACACTTCTTCTAAAAGCTCTCATAACAAAATAAATTCCCACCCATAAAACTAAAGTTATTAAAAAACTAACAAATAACACAATATATGAATAATTATTAGGAGAAAGCAAAAGATATTTGCATGCTATATAGAAGGTAGAGGATCCTGAAAAGAAAACCGATAGTTGGAAATAAGAAAAAATTCTAAATCGAAAAACATACAAATGAATAATGTAAGAGGTTGCTGTAAAAAAAAGCATATTAAAACCAATCACATTTGAAAAAAATAAATCGATTGCCAAACCATAAATCAATGCAGCTGAGCTTTGAATTTTCTCTGGTAATGCAAAAACCCAGTATGCAAAAATCAAAAAACCAAAATTTAACTCCAGAAATAATTTAATACTTACAGTATTGAGAAAATCATCAAGCCAATAACCCAGCATAATTGTTGAAAGAATAATTAGATGATTGCTAAATTTCATCAGCGTCTCTGCTTATCATTCCAAAGAAGTTTTCTTCCAGGGGATTGGTTTTTAAAGTTATTACAACTTCAATTTCATTGATTGAGATTGAATTGATAGCTGAGATAACTCCAACCTCGATATCTTTTAAAAAAATGCCGCCCAAACCGGATGTAAAAATACTCTCGCCTATCTTATTTTGAAAATCATCAATATTTTTATTAAACTTGCAGGCAATGAGCATTGGCTTCCCTTTGCCCCTAGCGTCACAATAGAAAAAATTCGATTTAATTGGTAATAAATGTTTTGTATCTGAAAAAAGTATGACCTCAATAAAGTTCAAATAGGTATTTTTAGTTTGACCAATATATGAGCTCCCACCAAAAACTGGAGTATTTTCTGCTACTTGAACCTGATTTGAATTCTGCAGGTAGATTCTATGTGTTGAGCAACACAAATAGTTTCTTAAATCTATTGAAGTTATCTTGAAAAGATTGATATCGTTAGTTTTAAGTGAGTCAAACAATGTCTCTTGAAAATTAACAATTTGGAGTGACTCTTCTGCATCTTTGCGTTGAATAAAATCCCGGGTCCTAATTTTATGAATTTCCTCTCTTAACTCTTTGTTTTCTTGAGCGAGGTTTCTATTTTGTTGAAATGAAGATAATGAATTACTAATATTTTTAAACATACTAATAGAAACCATCTGCACATAGAGATTAGAAGCATGAACAAAGCCTCTCAATGGAGCAAAAGCTCCATAGCTAATATCACTAAATAATAAAAATGCTGATAAAAAAAAGCCAAGTGCGTAATTTCTTACTGGAGTATATGAAGGCGTAGATCTCGCCATAACTAGTTAATTATTCTGTAGAAAGTAGATCAATATTATACTTATCGATAATTTCAAGAGCCTTGCCTCCCCCCCTTGCAACACAAGTTAATGGATCTTCTGCAACAATTACTGGAATTCCTGTAGAAGAAGAAATTAACACATCCAAGTCTCGCATTAATGCTCCTCCTCCAGTCAGAACAATCCCCCTTTCAGCAATGTCTGCAGCGAGTTCAGGTGGAGAAAGCTCCAAGGCATTTCTTATAGCACGCACCATCCCAGATAGTGGATCTCTCATGGCCTCGTAAATTTGAGAACTTTTTAATGTGAAAGTCTCTGGAATTCCCTCAGCTAAATTTCGTCCTGTTACATTCATCTCAAGATCTTCAGAATCAGGGGATGCGCATCCAATAGTATATTTAATTTTTTCAGCCGTAGATTCTCCAATCACACAACCATAGTTCCTTCTAACCCAAGAAGTAATTGAGCTATCCATAAGATCGCCACCAATTTTTACTGACTCAGCGTAAACCACTCCATTTAAAGAGAGAATTGCAATTTCCGAGGTACCCCCTCCAATATCTACAACCATATTCCCGTTAGCTTCCTCAACTGGAAGGCCGGCTCCAATAGCAGCAGCCATTGGCTCTTCGATTAATTTTACATCTCTGGCTCCAGCGCCTAAAACAGATTCCCTAATAGCCCTTCTTTCAACTTGAGTTGATCTGCAAGGCACACACACAAGAACTCTTGGACTAGGCTTAATAAACCTTTGCTCATGTACTTTTGCGATAAAGTGCTGAAGCATTTTTTCTGTGACTTGAAAGTCAGCAATAACCCCTTCTGATAAGGGTCTAATAGCTTTAATATTACCGGGAGTTCTTCCTAGCATTTTTTTGGCTTCGTGCCCGACAGCTACAACTGTTTTTTGACCTCGACTTTCACGAATAGCCACAACAGAGGGTTCATTAAGGACTATTCCTATATCCTTCGTATAAATTAATGTGTTAGCTGTACCTAAATCTATTGATAAATCATTAGAAAATAGGCCTCGAACAGTTTTAAATAGATTGAAATCCACTATGATATTCCCTGTAAATTCATTTTAAGATGCTTTTAGTTTAATATTGCGCATCAGAAATAAAATAATATCATATGGATCAAGAAACCGTCAGAACTATTTGCTATCTAGCCAGGCTGGAAATAGATCAAAGCAAATCTGAAAAAATACAAAAAGATCTTGAGACAATTATTGATCTCATAAGTAGCCTGCAAACTATTGATACCTCAGATGTTGAGCCTCTTTATAGTCCACTTGAGATGACAGCTTTTATGCATGAAGACATTGAAAAATCAGATAATAAAAAAGAGAAATTTCTTGAAAATGCTGCCGCATCGAATGAAGACTACTTTCTAGTTCCGCGAGTCGTTGAATGAGTATTCAATTTAAATCAATTGTTGAACTTCGAGCGATGCTTGATGAAAAATCAATATCTACTTCGGAGCTAATTCAAGAATCTTTTGAATTAGCTAAAAAATATAAAGAATTAAATTGTTTTATAACGATGAATGAGGAATCAGGCACTAAAAAAGCTAACGCCATAGATCAAAATGAAAAAGGCTCCTCATGGCTTTCAGGGATTCCTTTAGCACAAAAAGATTTATTTTGTACAGAAGGCCTAAGGACCACATGTTCTTCAAAAATACTTAGTAATTTTATCCCTCCGTATACTGCAACAGCAGTTCAAAAACTTGAAGATGCTGGCTCTATTACTATTGGCAAAACAAATATGGATGAGTTTGCAATGGGGTCTTCTAATGAAACTAGTTTTTTTGGAAATGTGCATAACCCATGGAAAAAAGGATATGTACCAGGAGGAAGCTCTGGTGGGTCCGCTGCAGCTGTAGCAGCTGGAATTGTCCCAGCCGCAACTGGAACTGATACAGGAGGATCAATTCGCCAGCCTGCTGCACATTGCGGAATCACTGGGTTAAAACCTACTTATGGCAGAATTTCGAGATGGGGAATGATTGCGTTCGCCTCAAGTCTAGATCAGGCCGGACCACTAGCAAGAACAGCTGAAGATTGCGCCATATTGCTAAATACAATGTCAGGGCATGACCTTAATGACACCACATCATTAAGCTCCGATGTTCCTGATTTCTTAGAAAATATCAATCAACCTATCGATGGGTTAAAAATAGGGGTTATCAAAGAATTTAATCTCAGCGACTTAGATCCTCAAGTGCAAGCATGTTTTGAGGAATCAAAAAAAGCTTATGAGGCCTTAGGCGCTCAATTTATTGAAATTTCACTTCCAAATATATCAGCATCTGTTCCAACTTATTACTCCATTGCTCCAGCTGAATGCTCATCAAATTTATCACGATTTGACGGTGTACGTTTTGGCCATAGAGCTGAAAATACAAATGATTTAAATGATTTATACATTAAATCAAGAAGCGAGGGTTTTGGAGATGAAGTCAAACGTAGAATACTTATCGGAACATATGCACTTTCTGCTGGATACTATGATGCCTATTACAAGAAGGCACAGCAGGTTAGAAGATTAATCAAGAATGATTTTGACCATGCTTTTCAATCAGTCGATATGTTGATGACTCCGACTTCACCTAATACGGCATTTGAATTTGGTAGCAAGGGAACACAAAATCCTGTTGAGCTTTACCTTGAAGACCTCTTCACAATTTCATCTAACTTGGCGGGTCTACCTGCAATCTCAATTCCACATGGACAAGTTAATTCCCTTCCAGCTGGGCTTCAATTAATTGGAAATTTTCTAAGAGAAGATCAACTGCTTAATGCTGCGCATATATTCCAAAAAAACTCAGACCATCATCTTGCTCAGCCTGATTTAGGAGATTTTTGATGAGTTGGGAAACTGTCATTGGGCTTGAAACGCATGTTCAGCTATCAACAAAAACAAAGCTATTTTCAAGGGCCTCTACTGCTTTTGGAGCAAGTCCAAATACAAATGTAAATTTAATTGATTGCGGCCTTCCAGGAGTTCTGCCATCTGTAAATAAAGAAGCTTTTTTCAAAGCTATCAGATTTGGAATGGCTGTTGGTGCGAAGATTAATCAAACTTCATTATTTGATAGAAAAAATTACTTTTACGCTGACCTGCCAAAGGGTTATCAAATTACACAAATGGATTTGCCAATTGTCTTAGGTGGGTCTATAGAAATTATCTTAGATAAATTAGCTAAAACTATTAATATTACTAGAGCTCATTTAGAGGAAGATGCGGGTAAATCAATACATGATGAGTTTGATGGCTTCTCTGCTATAGATTTAAATAGAGCAGGCACTCCTCTTTTAGAAATAGTCTCAGAGCCAGAGATTTCAAGTGCAAAAGAAGCAGTTGCATATATGAAGGCAATGCATCAGCTTGTTACCTATTTAGATGTATCAGATGGGAATATGGCGCAAGGCTCTCTAAGATGTGATGCAAATGTATCCATAAGAAAAAAAGGCGCCAAAGAGCTAGGCACTAGAACAGAAATAAAAAATATTAATTCTTTTAAATTTATTGAAAAAGCTATTAATTTTGAAATTAAAAGACAAATTAAAATTCTTGAAAATGGAGAAAAAGTTACCCAAGAAACAAGACTTTATGATAGCTCCAAAGATGAGACTCGACCGATGAGATCAAAGGAATTTGCAAATGACTATAGATATTTTCCAGAACCAGATCTGCTTCCGGTTATTATTTCTGATGAGGAAATAAAGAAAATCAGAGATGAATTTCCAGAGCTTCCAAATGAAAAAGAAACTCGTTATCAGCAAGAATTTGGGTTATCAGCATATGAAGCACAAATAATTGCATCCTCTAAGCCCATGGCTGATTTCTTTGAGGCTGCTTTGCAGAAAACTAACCATTACTCTCTTTTATCAAATTGGTTGATAGGCGAAATTAGTGCATATTTAAATAAAGAGCAAATAGAAATTCATGAATCAAAATTAAGCGCTGATATAGTGGCCATGCTAATTAATCGAATTGATGATCAAACAATTTCAGGAAAAATTGGAAAGTCTATTTTTGAAGAAATGTGTACCAGTGGAAACTCTCCAGATGAAATTATTGAATCTCAAGGTTTGAAACAAATCTCAGATGATGACGCTATTGAAAAAATTATAGACTCAGTCATTCTTAACAATCCGGTCCAAGTTGAGGGATATAAAAATGGAAAAGAAAAATTATTTGGATTTTTTGTAGGTCAAGTGATGAAAGAGACTAATGGAAAGGCTAATCCCAAAGTAGTAAATGATATTTTAAAAATAAAACTTTCTTAAGTAACCCACATTGATAATGTTTCTGCAATAAAAGCTGGCTTTTCAATGCCTTCTATTTCCATGGTAACAGAAGATTTTACCAAGTATTGACCAGGATTTTTTTCGGTAATGTCCATGATTGAAGTGCTCAATCTAACTCTTGAATCAACTGCAACTGGACTTAAAAAGCGAACTTTATCAAGCCCATAATTTAAACCCATTTTAGCTCCGTCAACTACTAATGCGTTATCACCTCCAAGTCCTGCGGTCAGGGAGAGCGAAAGAAAGCCGTGGGCAATTGTGGAGCCAAAAATAGGCGTTGCTTTTTCAGAATCAACATGAATAAATTGATGATCTTCAGTAGCATCAGCAAATTTATTAATTCTATCCTGATCAACGGTAAACCACTCTGTTGTCCCTAAGTCCTTTCCTATATAGTCTTTTAGATCTTCGGGTTTTACTATTGTAAGTGCCATTTTATTTCTCCATTAAGTGTTCTTTATATTCTTCTCTTAATTCAACCTTCAGCAATTTCCCTGTTGCGCCATGTGGAAGTTCTTTAACAAAAATAATATCATCTGGAAGCCACCATTTAACAACTTTTTCTAGTAAGAAATCATTGATTTCCTGCTTATCAATTTCATTTCCATCTTTTGTGATCAAAAAAAGTAAAGGTCTCTCATCCCACTTAGGATGTGGGACTCCCACGACACATGCTTCAAGTACATTTTCGTGAGTTAGTACAGCATTTTCTAAATCGATTGAGCTGATCCATTCTCCACCAGTCTTTATGACATCTTTTGCTCTATCAACAATTTGCATGCATCCGTCTGGATGGATAGTCGCTACATCCCCAGTATCAAACCAACCCTCCTCATCCACCGCAGGACCATCTGCTTTGTAATATTTCTGCATTATCCATGGACCTTTAACCTTTAGGGCGCCACTAGCCTCACCGTCTCTAGGAAGTTCATTATTCTCATCATCAACAGTCTTAATCTCCACGCCAAACATCGGATAACCCTGTTTGGTTTGAAGCTGATATCTTTCTTCTTTAGGCAGGCTCATGGTTTTCTTGGTTGGCGCATTTAGAGTTCCAAGAGGACTCATTTCTGTCATTCCCCATCCATGAGTTAAAAATGCATCATGCTGCTCATCAAATGCCTTAATCATTGCATAAGGCGCTGCAGAACCCCCAACTAAAACTTGATCAACTGTATCAAGCTTCAGACTCTCTCCCTCAAGATACTGCAATAATCCAAGCCAAACAGTTGGAACACCTAACATCGAATCAACTGATTCTTGCTTTACCAACTCATACAAAGACTCTCCATCCAGAGCATGACAAGGCAAGACCAAAGTTATTCCAGTAATTAATGCGCAATAGGGTACACCCCAGGCATTAACATGAAACATAGGTACAACTGGTAAGACTGAACTAGAAGAGTCAAAACCCATAGCTCCAGATACTGAAATTGCATGCAAAATAGTTGACCTGTGAGAATATAAGACTCCCTTGGGATTGCCAGTTGTACCAGAGGTATAACACAAAGCAACTGCATCATCTTCATTTAATTGAGGCCAATCATATTCATCTGACTCATCTTTAATTAACTCATCATAACTTAATGGATCTTTTAAATTATTTTCAGGAATAGCGTCTTTTGATGATGCAATAATTATCGTTTTAACTGTAACTAATTTATCTTGAACACTCTCCACTAGTGGAATGAATGTAGGATCGACAATTAAAACCTCATCCTCTGCGTGATTAAGTATGTATATTAACTGGTCAGGAGAATATCTTGGGTTTAAAGTATGTAGGATAGCTCCCATGCCTGATACGGCAAAATAAGTTTCAAAGTGCCTGCTATTATTCCAGGCAATAGTTGCAACTCGATCATGCGCATTTACACCAAGTTTTGCAAGGGCATTAGCAAGCCTTTTAGATCGCTTAATTGACTTTCCGTATGTGGTTGAGTTTATTGAGCCATCTAATTCTCGTGAAACTAATTTGCCATCAAAATTATATTTTTCTGCATGTAAAATTGCCTGTGGAATAGTTAAATCCCAATTCATCATATTACCTTTCATTGCAATAACCCCTTTATTTAATAGTAATCTTGTAGGTTTTTAACAGAATTATATTCTGCATTAACTCTTAAGAATAAATCTTATCATATGAAAATAATATTATTTATTTGCATAGGTATATCTGTCTAAGCCTTGAAAATCTTTACAAGTCACAATATTTTTTAAGCCAAAGCCTTTTAAGATATTTGAAACTTCTGATGCTTGAGAATAACCATGTTCAAATATAATTTTTCCTCCTAGCTTTAAAGAATATATTGCTTTTGAAGCAATATGAAAAAAACTGTTTGAACCATTTTCAGAAGTCAATGCAACTAATGGCTCATGATGAAGGTCTCTAAGATGAGGATCATTTGGTTTGATATATGGTGGATTAGAAATAACTAAATCAAGAGAATTTTCTATGGAGGCAGCTAACCAATTAGCTTGCATAAAAGTTACATTAAAAGCATTGAGGCGCTCTCTATTGATTTGAGCTACTTTTAGAGCTGCATCTGAAAGATCTGTGGCAAGAATTTTAAGATCTCTATTTTTTAAACAAATAGATATGGCAATACAACCTGAGCCTGTTCCAACCTCAACAATGGTAGAGTTTTTATTTAAAGATAAATTTAATGTCCACTCAACAATTAGTTCTGTTTCTGGTCTGGGGATTAATACTCTTGAATCAACATAAAATTTATACCCCATGAATTCTGATTCATTTAAAATATAATCAAGAGGAATACCAGAAAGGTATGATGAAAAAAAAGTGTCGAGTTTTGAGATTTCTGCAGCTGATAAATCATGCTCATCCTCCAAAGTGATAATCGTATCGCTTACCCCAAGAGATTTTAGAAAGCATTTTAGGTCTCGTACAATATTTTGATGCTGAGATTCTTTTGATCTAGCGAGAGTAAAATAATTTTTAAGGCTTTGATTCAATTATGAGGTTTCTTCTAGGTTGGAGAGCTGGGCTAATTGGTTTTCGGTAATTAACGCTTGGCAAATAGAAATCATATCGCCATCCATCACTTGGTCTAAATTATGCTGAGTTAGCTTAATTCTGTGATCAGTGATGCGCCCCTGAGGAAAATTATAAGTCCTAATTTTCTCACTTCTGTCGCCAGTTCCCACAAGAATTTTTCTTTCACTGGCAATTATATTTTGCTGCTCATCAATCTCATTTTGTTTTAATTTCGCGACCAAGAGAGCCATAGCTTTAGCCTTATTCTTATGCTGAGATCGATCATCCTGACACTCCACTACCACTCCCGTTGGAATATGAGTTAGTCTAACGGCAGAATCAGTTTTATTAACATGCTGTCCTCCTGCACCAGATGCCCTGTAGGTGTCGACCCTTAACTCGCTTTTATCTATCTCTATGTCTTGAACTTCATCCACTTCGGGTAAAATTGCAACTGTAACTGTTGAGGTATGAATTCTACCCTGCGACTCAGTCTCAGGGACTCTTTGAACACGATGAACGCCGGATTCAAATTTTAGAAACTTAAAAACACCTTGACCGTTAATTTTGATAACAGCCTCTTTTAGACCACTGGGCTCTGATTGCTTTGTATTTACAATTTCAACCTTCCAGCCTTGACGCTCAGATAACCTTGAATACATTCTAAATAAGTCTGCTGCAAATATTGCAGCCTCATCACCGCCCGCTCCAGCTCTGATCTCAAGGTAAGCAGCACCATCATCTGCCTCATCTTTAGGCAACAACATAAATTTAAGGTTTTTTTCAAGCTCTGAAATCTTCTCTTGATTAGCTGTGACTTCAATTTTTGCAAGCTCTATTAGCTCCGAATCTCCAGAGTCTAGAAGTTCCTTTGCACCACTTAATTCTTTCTCGACATCTTGGAGTGATTGAAATAGATCAACAATAGGAGTAATTTCAGCAAATTCCTTATTTAATTGGGTGAAGTGAGCCATATCATTTGTCGCACCCTCTTTTGCAAGAGCTTCATTAATCTCAGTTGATCGTATTCTTATGCTCTCTAATTTTGCAATAATGGAATCTTCAAGCACTTCTAATTTCCTTAATCATAGACAAAATAGCATGAGGGGTTAATGATGAAATATATTGTAGCTGATCCTCTGAGATAACATGCATTTGTTTAAGAGATGTGAATGGGTCGTTGGAATTTAGCAAGTCTAAAAAGTCTTGTTCATCAAGATTATTAGTGACATCCCTAAGAGCAATATAAGCTTCATTGCGATTGTTTTTATTAGCCTTCTCTTGATTTAAAGACTCAATCCTTTGTTGGATAAGGTCTCTTGCTTTCAATGCCTCAGAGGAGCGTTCTTCTAAATTCTCTTGGGTAACAAGCTCAATATCCTCGATTGTGAACAAATAAGCATACTCTAGATCTCTAACTTGATTCTCTATGTTTCTAGGAACTCCCAAATCAATTAACAGCATGGGTTTATTTTTTCTTTCTTTCATCGCTTGCTCTATTAATCCCTTTCCAATAATAGGTAGAGGTGAATTAATAGAGGTAACTAAAATATCTGTATTTTGAATCAGAGCTCCAAGCTGAGACAGCTGAGTTGTCTCAATAGAAAGAGAATTATTAACTTTTAATGTTTTCTTCGATCGATTAACCGCATTGATGTTAGTGATACCATTTGTATAAAAATTTTCAATAACACTTAGTGCCATCTGACCAGCCCCTACTATTGTAAGTTTTTGTTGAGTTGGATCCTCAAAGATCTCTTGAACAATTTTTAATGACAGGCCTGAAACGGATAATGGATTGAAGCCAATCTGTGTTTCTGTTCTGGCTGATTTTGCAATTGATGTAATGTCCTCAGTTAGTTTTTGAAATGGGCCATTCAATGCACCCAGTCCAATATATGTCTGAA